>Ga0156207_111_pt1 | contig 5298 bp, 8 predicted proteins | sample RifCSPlowO2_12_FD_107860 | JGI IMG/M metagenome (GOLD analysis project Ga0156207, IMG submission 107860) | Candidatus Zambryskibacteria bacterium RIFCSPLOWO2_12_FULL_45_14 | reverse complement strand
CGGCCGCGAAACCCCCGTCGAACTAGATTTTTTGCAAGTCAAAAAAATATAAGGTATTCTATGCTCTCATGGCAAAAAAGATAATAAAGATACTCAAATTACAGATCCCCGGCGGGCAAGCCGTGCCGGGGCAACAGCTTGGGCCAGTACTTGGTTCGGCCGGTATTCCTATTGGTGAATTCGTCAAGCGTTTTAATGATGAGACCAAGGATCGCAAGGGCGAAACGGTGCCTACGGTGGTTCAAATATTTGAAGACAAAAGTTACAAACTGACTTATAAAACTGAACCCGCTTCAGCCCTGATTCTTAAAGCTTTGGGGAAGGAAAAAGGCTCTGGTGTTCCCAATACCACAAAAATCGGCACACTTTCCAAAACTCAACTTAAGGAAATTGCAGAGAAAAAAATGCCCGATTTGAACGCTAACGACATCGAAGCCGCTTCCAAAATTATCGCCGGCACCGCGAGATCAATGGGTGTGGATGTGAGATAATAGCAAATATGCTATTGAGTCAACTCGGTTCTCTAAATAGAATTATTAAAGATTATAAACGGATTAAGGATCTTGTGGTCCATTGCCGAGGTCTAGGCTTAAAAATTGTTTTAACACAAGGTACTTGGGACATGGTTCATGTTGGTCATGCTCGTTACTTAGAAAGCGCAAAAAATTACGGAGATGTGTTAGTTGTAGGTGTTGATGATGATAAAAAAGTGAAGCATCGTAAGGGTCCAGATCGTCCAGTAGTGCCAGAACAAGAAAGGTTGGAGATGCTCACATATTTACGACCAGTTGATATAGTTTTCTTGAAGCGCCTAAATGACCCTAAATGGCGACTTATAAAAACTGTTCAGCCTGATACTCTCATTACTATTGCTGACACTTACAATAATACCCAGCGCAAGGCCCTAAGAAAATATTGTAAAAAAGTGGTAGTTTTACCGCGTCAAGCAACCACTTCTACCAGCGCAAAAATTAGACTTTTGCAGATTAATATTGCCAAGAAAATTGGCAAAAAAATATAATGGTATCAAGAAAGATTATCATCGCCTTTGTCCCAGTGTTGCATGAAGGTTATAGAAGATTTTTTGAGAAAAATGCTACAGAGACACTTTTTATTTTCGGGGAAGATCTGGTAGAAAAAGAATTTCCACATTTGCAAAAGGAAATACGTGCCCTTGAGCCAGAGGTGATGAAGAGGGCTATAGAATCCCTCTCTATATTCAAAGACATTGAAATTTTAAATCTTGGGAGGTTGGAAAAGCTGGTAAAAGAGGATGTAGAAATAATTTCTCCTGATGAGGATGTGAGTCGTGAGTTAGCGAATAAGTATTTTAAAGAAAAGAGAGTGACATTCGACAAAATTTTTCTCCGCTGGGACAAGCATAAGTCTATGGAGGAAAAACCAGTCGACATAGATCAAAAGATCTCTAAAAAAGAGTTTGATAGGAAGGTTATCCAGAAACTCTCAGTAGAAGCTGAAAAAAGTTCTGACTGGTGGCGCAGAATTGCATCTGCAATTGTAAAAGATGACAAAGTCATTCTGGTTGCTCATAATGAACATCTACCATCTCCGCACTCTCCATATTCGGATGGCGACCCAAGAAATAATTTTCACAAGGGTATTGGCACAGATATTGCGACAGCCATTCACTCTGAGGCGAGGCTCATAGCAGAAGCAGCCCGGAAAGGAATTTCTTTAGAAGGGGCTTCTTTATATGCAACCGTCTTCCCTTGTTCACTTTGTGCTAAACAGGTTGCGTTTTCTGGTATCAAGAAAATATATTACGGCGGCGGTTATCAAATGCTTGATCAAGATAAGATATTGAAGGGCAAAGGCATAGAAATCATTTACGTAGAAACAGGGGGTCAATAACTAGGATTTCTTGGGGCGATGTGATTTTGTATAATTTTTGGGCTGTCCGAATTTAAATTTCCAAGCCTCGTCGCTTGCCAATTTCTCCAAATCTGGTTCAACTAGATGAGCATGGATATGGAGTACGCTTGAGCCGTAATTTCCATCTTTTGATTTTCCAAATCTGATAGCCACCCCGCCTCCTGGAATTTTTCTTTTTTTTGTTTCCTCACTAAACATTTTTATTAATTCGCTTCCGGCCTCAGGATCCATTTCTTTAATATGTTCTATATGTGTTTTATAAATAGTGAGGAATTGATGTTTGATTTTATCGTACGGCCACTGATTTTCTGTAAGTAACCAAAATTTACCTTCTTTAAGAATCGGATTCTTATGATATTTAGATAAATTTTCTATGCAGAATGGGCAATGATTAGCCTGCTCAATATCTTCCATCACTTTACGCTGATCCTCTCTCCGTATAGAAGACAAATTAATATGTTTATTTTTTCCTTTCATAGACAGTGAAACTGTAATCATGCTGATTTTTTTCGTCTTTTAAGTGATCTTCTCGAGAAACTTCTACCCATTCTGATTTATTATAATCTGGGAATTTGGTATCACCAGGTATATTGGCATGCACGTGAGTAATGAGCAGTCTTTCGGTATAAGGCAAAAAAAGTTTATAAATTTCCTCTCCACCGATTATAAATTTATTTTCTCCCGGTTGAGTCAAGGCGTCTTCAACAGAATTTACCACGATGCATCCGGGCGCGTTAAAATCCATATGTCTTGTCACTATTATGTTAGTACGATCAGGAAGTGGTTTACCCAATCGCGCCACGATTGATTCATAAGTTTTCCTCCCCATTATTACAGTATGGGGTTTGGTTACGGTAGAGAAGTGTTTTAAATCAGCTGGCAGATACCATGGTAGTTTATTTTTATCACCAATTACTCTATTATCTGCGATGGCCACGATAATAGAAATCATATTGCTACAGGAATACTTCCTATCCCAGGGTGGGGGTTATAGTCAGAGAGTGTGAAATCTTCCTTGCGGAAAGCGAATAGGTCCCTCTTCTCTTGATTTAGACTCATGGTTGCGAGCGATCTTGGTTCACGAGCAAGCATGGTTTCTACTGCGGGCTGCTGGTTGACATAAATATGGGCATCAGAAAAACTATGAATGTATTCATAAGGTTCTGTACTAGTTACGTGTGCAAGCATCATAAGCAGCGCTCCATACTGGACCATGTTTGAAGGCACTCCTACGGGCACGTCTGCAGATCTTTGGAACATATGTAAAGTAAGTTTATTGTCTATAACACGCAGATGTAACCAACCATGACAAGGAGCTACCACTACCTTTTGTTGTTTGCCTTTGCCTCGACCAATGTATTGCGGAATCCACGGGGAGACGAAGTGTGTGCGTAACTGAGGTTCTTCTATAATCTGCTCGGCGATATGTTTGAATTGATTAAAAGTACTACCATCGACAGTAGGGAAATCATGAAAAGCTACTCCGTATGAACCGGGGCCAAGGTCGCCAGTCTCTAAACCTCGCTTGGCGCACTTCTCTGGCGTGACCCAAGATTTCCACCAATAACAACCAAACTTTTCTAGTTCTTCTTGAGTGTGGACCCCATTTATAAAAGCGCATATTTCCGCAATGGCTTGTTGCCACACGGTTACCGGTAATCGTTCTGATTCTTTCGGTGACATGTTGCGTTCATTGATGATAGGGAATCCATTGTCGAATCTGAAGTGCATTGGGTTTGGGCCCATAAGAGTGATGGCGTCGGTCCCTTGTTGGCTTGGAGTTCGCGTCCCTTTCTCAAGAATATCTCTAAGAAGTCTCTGGTACTGATTGTCTGGAGTTCTTTCTGATACCGGTTTCATCATATTAGCCTACATGCTACCATATGTGAAAAGTTGCCCATAATAACGTCATATTCATGAAAAACAAACAGATAGAAAAACTGATTAAACAGGAGGCAAAACGTCAGAAAAGTGTTATAAACCTTATTGCTTCAGAGAATTATGTCTCGCAAGATGTATTGGATGCGCTGGGTTCAGAGTTGACCAATAAGTATGCGGAAGGATATTCAGCACATCGCTATTATGGCGGTAATGAATTTTCAGATAAAATAGAAAACTTATGCAAAGCTCGCGCGTTGAAACTTTTTAAACTTTCTCCCCTGAAATGGGCGGTTAATGTACAAGCTCTTTCTGGTTCTCCCGCAAATCTGGCTGTTTATCTCGCACTCGTGCCTCTAAGTGGCACTATTATGGGTATGTCACTTACAGACGGAGGGCATCTAACGCATGGACACAAGGTGTCTGCAACGGGGAAATTCTGGAGAACTGTTCAGTACGGAATTGATCCTAAGACAGAGAGAATTGATTACAAATCTCTTAAAAAATTAGCCGAAAAAGAAAAACCAAATATTATTGTTGCTGGATTTACTGCATACCCTAGAAATGTTGATTATAAAAAATTTAGAGAGATTGTGGACAGTATTGTCCATCCTGAGCGTAGTCGAAGGACGTACCTAATGGTAGATATGTCACATACAGCAGGGCTTGTTGCTGGAGGGGTGCTCCCGTCTCCCTTTAAGTATGCTGATGTGGTGACTACCACTACTCATAAAACACTTCGTGGGCCGAGGAGTGCCCTCATCTTCTCCAGAATTGATGATCGAGAGTTGTATAAAAAAATAGACTGTGCTGTTTTCCCGGGACTGCAGGGTGGTCCGCATTTGAATCAGATTGCTTCGGCCGCCGTAGCCTTGGCGGAGGCGGCCCGACCGAGCTTCAAGAAGTATGCGAAACAAGTTATAAAAAATACTAAAGTACTTGGAGAGGAATTAAAGAAACTCGGCTGGAGGATCGTGTCAGGTGGTACTGATACCCACTTGCTTCTAGTGGATACTTGGATGGGGGGTAAGGGTGTCTCTGGTAAAGAGGCGAGTGATAAGCTAGAGAAGATTGGGATCATTGTAAATAAGAACACTATCCCCGGAGAAACAAGGAGTCCTATGGATCCCTCCGGTATACGCATTGGCACAGCGGCGGAGACTACTAGAGGAAAAAAGGAGAAGGATATGATAAAGATTGCTAAAAAGATTGATGCTATTCTTAAGAAGTGAAAGAGGTTATAGAAAATCTAATAAAGGAAGCTCTTAAGTCGCTTGGTCTGAAAGCAGGAGACTTTATCGTGGAGCATCCGACAGATTTGAAGATGGGGGACTATTCTACGAATGTCGGTATTAAAACGGGCAAGGCGAAAGAAATTATCACCCACTTGGAAGCTAAGCTTCCAAGTGGGGTAGAGAGGGTGGAGTTGGCGGGCCCTGGGTTTATCAATTTCTATTTATCCAAAGAATTTTTTAAAAAAAGTTTGGGAGAAATTATTGAGAAGGGTGAGAGTTTTGGAAAAAGTGA
>Ga0156207_116_pt1 | contig 6068 bp, 7 predicted proteins | sample RifCSPlowO2_12_FD_107860 | JGI IMG/M metagenome (GOLD analysis project Ga0156207, IMG submission 107860) | Candidatus Zambryskibacteria bacterium RIFCSPLOWO2_12_FULL_45_14 | reverse complement strand
TGGCTTGGCGCGGGATAAAATCCCTGCCAGCCGAAAGAATTCAGCTTGCAAAAACTTCTGCGCGAGACCTTGATTTAATTACCATCGAAGAGCTTGAGCGTCTTTTGGCATCGCCTGCTGGATCGGATATTAAAGCGCTTCGCGACAGGGCCATTCTGGAGCTTTTATTTTCAACTGGGCTAAGAGTTTCTGAACTTTGTGCTTTGAATAGGGACGCGGTTGATTTAAAGAAAGATGAGTTTTCCGTGAGGGGTAAGGGCGATAATGTGCGCGTGGTTTTTATTTCTGATTCGGCAAAAAAAGCGATTAAAGATTATTTATCAAAGCGCGAAGACGTGTCGGAGGCGCTTTTTATAAATTTAAGGCCGGGCAAAAAATCTCAAGATGACGAAATTTCCCGCCTCACGCCGCGCTCAATTGAAAGAATAATGAAATTTTATGCGGCCAAATCAGGTATTTCTAAAAAAGTAACGCCGCACGTCTTAAGGCATATGTTTGCGACCGATTTGCTTATAAACGGAGCGGATTTGCGTTCGGTGCAGTCGCTTTTGGGGCACGCGAATATTACCACAACGCAGATTTATACCCATGTTACTGATAGGCAGTTAAAAGAGATTCATAAAGCTTTTCACGGCAAACGCCGAAAATAATCAAAGCGCCGCCTTGGCGACTTTCAAGCGTCTAAAAAATAATCCTTGTTTTTTAAATAAAAACTCGCAGACCAGTCTGATATTTGAGAACCGATGTTTTCTCTTTCAGGCAGAAGTTCAGCTAAAATATTGTAATCAAGTACTGGGTCGAATTTTTTTCTGGAAACTCCGGCTAAGCTAGACCATTCGTAATTTGCAAGAAAATTTTTTGCTTCTTCGGCGTTTTTTATTTCTTGCTCTCGCCACTTAGGCGAAAGATAATCAAGCGGATTTAAATGGATGTAATAAATTAAATGCTGCAAATAATTGTCCTTTGTAATGTGTTTTGATTTCGAGCGTCCCTCGAATAAAACCCCGCTTCTTTGATATTTTGTATTGAAATACATGGTGTAGCCGATAAAAATTTTACGCAAAAAATTACTTAGATTTTCTTCATTTTTGCAATAAATAAGCAGATGAAAATGATTCTTCATAAGAACATAGCTGATTATGGAAGCGAGCTTTTCTTCAGGAGATACGATCTCCGGAGATCCAGCCTTATCAAGATTTCTAAGCTCGACTGGTTTATTGTTATTAAATTTGAAAAGCCCCTCCAAAAAACGCTCGTAGTCGGCTTTATCAAGATATATATCTCGTTTTTCTACGCCACGATTGTAGATATGATAAAATTCTCCTTCTGTAAATCTCCCCATACGGAGATCGTATCTCCGGAAATGTTGTAAGTAAAGGGATAAATGTTTATGTCTCCGGAGATACGATCTCCGGAGGGGTATTTTTTAAATAAAAGTTGAAACTGTCAAATTGCTCTGCACAAGTTCACTAACATATGAGACTCATTAATTGAGTTTCAATAATGCGTATTTTCAACAAGTTTCGAGGTACTAAAGGATTCATCTCCCTCTGGGAGCAGATGATACGCTTTCGGTATATGATTACCGAAGAAGCGAAAGAAAGAACTCGCATCCTGGCTTTCTGGGAGCGTTACGGACTTTTGGCAACGAAGGAAGCATTCAAGGTTTCCCGTCCCACTTTGTTCCGGTGGCAGAAAGCCCTCGACGAAGGCCATGGAAAGATTGATGCCTTGAACAAGAAAAGCACAGCTCCCAAGAAAAAGAGAAAAAGGATCATACCGGATGCGGTCAGAGACTTCATATTGAGGGAACGAAAGTTTGATCCTCATCTTTCCCGAGACAAGCTCTCAATACTCATGAGGCAAGATGGCGTCGCCGATCTTTCTGCTTCAACAGTGGGCAGAATGCTCTCTGATCTCAAAGGGCAAGGCATTCTTCCAAAAGAGACTAAGCTCTCTCTTTCAGGAAAGACAGGTAGGCTCATTGAAAGAAAACCAAGGAAAATCAAGAAGAAACTCCGATCAGGAGACCACAGAGGAGGCCTAGTCAAAGCCGATTCAATTGTTCGGTTCGTGAACGGCATCAAGCGATATATTGTCACAGCCATCGACAAAGAAACGAAGTTTGCCTTCGCTTACGTATACAAGAACCATTCATCAGACGCGGCTGCTAATTTCATGCAAAAGTTCAAAGTAGTCGCTCCAATCTCTTTGACTCACATCCAAACAGATAATGGATCGGAGTTTGCCAAGCATTTTGAAATTTATCTTCAAAAAAACAATGTGGTGCACTTCCATACCTATCCTCGCTCACCCAAGATGAATTCCGAAATAGAGAGATTCAACAGAACGCTTTCTGATGCTTTCATCAAACAGCACAAAATGCTTCTTGCTTACGATATCGAAGCGTTCAATCAGAAATTAATTGACTGGCTTCTCTGGTACAACACGAGACGTCCGCATTGGTCGCTTGGCCTCATCTCTCCTTTGAGATATATTGTGATGACATTACCAGCAGAGGAGTCTCAAATGTTATGGACGGATACATGCCCTTGACAGAATAACTCTTATAATATAGAATTGAATTGAAAAAAATTTAGTTGGAGGTGTAAAATGAACCTTAATTTATTGGCGAAACGCTTTGCAGTTTTGTGCGTTTTTGTACTTACGCTAGTCGCGTGCGGAGGTTGGCCTCAAGAGCAGATAACCATAGGTGGTGAGATCAGACGAGTGGAGTTCGGGTGCGTAACTACCCACGTTGCTTTCGAGGGGAGTAGGTGTGATACTACTCGTGTGGTTTTCGTGGATAGGCCAGAAATAATCATCGCCCAGACATGGAAAAGCCTTAAGCTACACGAAGGCAAAAAAATAAAATTAGTTCTTGGGCTCAATAAATACAACATGGGAGATTTTGGCCTTACGAACTACTACCAACACCTAAGGAGTTTCATCGTGGAAAACTAGACCAACAAACTTAAAAGTCTGGATAGCCAATGCAGCGAGACAAAACCAAGCGCGGGGGAATGAACAAAATCATCCCCCGCGTTTTTGTTTTCAGAAATAAAAAATCAACTATCTTGTATTTGCGCTATAGCGTAGATATGAGGTCGAAATATCTAATAGTGTTTCTTTGCTATAATAAGCTCATGCTGACGAGAAAAAACTTCAAAAAAGCGCCTTCAAAACCAGGGATTTATTTCTTTTTAGATAAAACTGGGAAGATTCTATATATAGGGAAAGCGGTTAATTTGAAGCTGCGGCTTTTGAGCTACGCCGATACAAAAACTCTCGGGCCCGCGAAAGAAAAAATGGTTAAGGAATCCACTCGGGTTAGGTGGCAAGAATTCGAATCCGAAGCGGAGGCGCTGATTGAGGAGGCAATCGCAATCAAAGCGCGTAGGCCGCTATACAATATAGTTTTCCGGGACGATAAACAATATTTTTTCGTCGGATTTTCCAAAGATAGATTTCCGAGAATAATTTTAACGCATCAAAGAATAAAAGAATTTGACCTAATTGGGCCGTTTACGGATGGGGGCTCCCTGAAAAGTGTTCTGGGAAGTTTAAAGCGCATTTTCCCTTATTGCACTTGTAAGGAAAAACATAAACGTCCATGCGTGCGCTCCCAGATCGGGCGATGTCTCGAAATCTGCTGCTTGAAAAATCCTCCAGAGTGGGATATCCGCGAGAAAATATACAAAAAAAATATCCGTGCGATAAAAAATATCCTTCGAGGCAGGAAACAGTACGTTCTAAAATCATTAGAGCGTAAAATGAAAGCTTTTTCCAAAAAACAGAATTTCGAGGAGGCCGAGAAAAAAAGAGACCGTTTTTTCGCGCTTGAGAATGTATTTCGGCACGCGCCAATCATCAAGCGCGAACTCAATCCCGAGCGCGCGAAGGCATTGGTTTTAGCGAAAGATTTATTAAGTCTTCCAGATTTGCCCCAGAGAATCGAAGGATATGATATCTCAAACATCCAAGGAACAAACGCGGTTGGATCTATGGTTGTTTTTTATGACGGCGAGCCGAAAAAAGAAGATTACCGGCTTTTTAAAATCTGCTATAAGAAAACTCCGGACGATACAGCCATGCACCAGGAAGTTTTATTGCGCAGGCTCAAACACGACGAATGGCCTCTGCCGGATTTATTTTTAATCGACGGCGGCTTGGGCCAGCTAAACGTAGCGAAGAAAGTTTTGGAATTATATAAATTAGATATTCCGGTGGTTGCGCTGGCAAAAAAAGAGGAGGAATTATGGGTATCCTCCTCGCGCAAGTTCCCGCTCAAACAACTCTCCCCAATCTTGCTCCATCTCTTCCAGCACATTAGGAACGAATCCCACCGCTTCGCAATAAATTTCCACAAAATAAGACGTTCTAGAGCACTATTGACCAAATACAAAAAATAGTGTAGAATAGAGCAAATTACACTTCACGTCAGAATGTTCTTAAAAGGAGGCTACAAAATGATTGGTTATTTAATCGCGGCGGCATATCTGGGCGGGTTTGCAGTAATATGGACCATGCATTGGATCCATCCAGGAAACGAATGGGACGAAAGCGACTGTCGTTTCGAATGCTGCTACGTTGAGGCATTCACAACAAGCAAACATCCGGGTAGGCGTCTCATCACTTCACTAGCGTATCCAATCTTCCTCTTGATTGCATGTTGCTTAGAACTTCTCTCTTCCACAAAGATTAAGTAGCTGAAAAAGTTTAATCGAAAGGAGGCTGAAGTGAGTACTTTAATAATTTTCTTGGCATTGGCATTTATGTTGGTTGCGAATAACTTATCGGCAGCCGAAATTTCGGATAAAAAACTCTTCGGCATGGTTGTCGTAATTGACCCAGGCCACGGCGGCAAGGATCCAGGATCGCATGGTAAGTTTAAGGATGCGAAAGGATACGAGCTTGAAGTTGTTGAAGATGAATATGTGTATGACGTATCGCGTCGTCTTTATCGGCAAGCGAGAGCCTTTGGAGGAGTCGCCTTTATGACGGCGCGCGACGAACTTCAAACCAAACCAATCGATCTGCTCCCCGACAAAGTAATCCCGCGAGACGACCGCGAGGTTTACGCTTTAAATGGCGAGGTGGTCGGCGCAAGAACGAAAGGAATACGGCCGCGTATCACATACGCTAACCGGATATTTATTAAATACCCGAAACACAGGATTGTGTTTATATCGATTCACTTCGATAGCACACCCAACGAAAACCTCACTGGCGTCCACATGATCGCGCCAGAAAAAGGCAGGGCTGATCTCTCTGACTCCCTGGCAAGAGAATTCAGGAAAGCAGGCCGTTTGCGTTCACTCAATGGCGCAGAATACAATCCCGCCGTAATCGATGGGGATCGCAACCACGGCCAGAGAAGGATATTTGTCCTTCGGGAAGAGAATGAAATCCCCCAAAGGGTATTGATCGAGCTAGGGAATTTCTCGAATCCGACAGACGTCTGGCGAATTCGCAACTTCGAAGTGCGTGAGCAATACGCAAAAATAATCGCCGTCGCCCTCGCCGACCTAAACAAACTTCCCCTAGCTCGCTTCCGTTAACTCCAACCGTTCTTTTCACAACGAGGAATGCGTGTTCGCCCGAGCTCGCATTCCTCCCCTTTCCAAAATCGTTATAAAATAATGGCTTTAGAAAGGGGCTTGATTTACTCTCGAAACTAAAATATACTAGTATTAATGTCATTTCTCGGATCAGCCATGCCCTATCTTATGATCGGGACGGCCATACTATTAGTAACTGCGATATTATTCCAGCAAAAGGGCTCTGGGCTTTCTTCGGCTTTTGGCGGAGAAGGAAATATTTATACGACCAAGCGCGGGCTTGAAAAGGTATTGTTCAGAATTACGATAGTTTTGGGAATTTTGTTTCTTACATTGTCTCTTTTGAATTTACTACTTCAAAAATAATTTGTTTTCACTTTATTTCAATAGAGTTCGTTACATTCTGCGAAAAATGTCGGGTCATGAACGCGTCATTTTTTTTGCATTAATCGCGGTAGCTATAGTCTGCTTTCTAATAATTGCCTACAAGTTAAATCAAAGAATCTC
>Ga0156207_112_pt1 | contig 6927 bp, 6 predicted proteins | sample RifCSPlowO2_12_FD_107860 | JGI IMG/M metagenome (GOLD analysis project Ga0156207, IMG submission 107860) | Candidatus Zambryskibacteria bacterium RIFCSPLOWO2_12_FULL_45_14 | reverse complement strand
CCAGTTCGTATTCCACTCCTATCCCACCATCTTCCTTGGCTACTTCATTTCTTGTCACCACCAAGGCCTGGAGAACACCGTACTGGCGAATAGAGTCTGCTAGACTTCTAAGTTGGGTTTCGTCGAAATCACGACGGGGCTGGTAGGGGTTCGGCTTGATTTTATCTACCTCTATCCAGAAAATGGCGTCATTATAGAATCGGGACATACTTTGATTTTAACACGACTTTAAGGTATTTTGTAAGAGTATATTATCTTTAGATGGAGGGCGGGTGGCGGAATGGCAGACGCGATGGACTCAAAATCCATTGATGGCAACATCATGAGGGTTCAAGTCCCTCCCCGCCCACCATCTGAATGTAATGAGTAATAATACAAAAAGTATATGTCTGACCTTTCTTTCATTAACTTTAATTGGTCCGAGGGAGTATTTTGGGTTATCTTAGCGGTAGTATCTTCTTTGGCCGGACGGCGTCTTGATCTTATGCCGCGCATATTTTGGCATATCCTGTCATTTAACTTTGTCTTGTTTGGCATGTCAGATTTTGCAGAGGCATATTATCAAGTGAGTCCTTTAGAGTCCAGCGCCGAATGGCTTTTTTATTGGAAACTTTTCTGTCTTGTCGTCTTTGCGTTCTGTCTCATCTGGTATCTAGTGGCGAGAACTCAAAAAAAATAGATGAATAAAAAAGTATTGGTAATTCTGGGTCCCACCGCTTCTGGGAAAAGTGAGTTGGCAGTACGTTTGGCAAAAAAATTAAATGGAGAAATCATCTCCGCCGATTCACGACAGGTTTATAAAGGGTTAGATATAGGTACTGGCAAGATTACCAAGAAAGAGATGCGGGGAATCCCCCATCATCTCCTCGACGTAGCAGATCCTAAGAAGCAATTTAGTGTTGCTCAATATAAAAAGTTAGCAGAAGAAAAAATAAAAGAGATTGACTTCCCTATCGTAGTTGGGGGTACGGGGTTTTATATTGACGCTTTGACCGGTAGAGTAAATTTCCCAGAAGTGCCGCCAAATAAGTTATTAAGAAATAAGTTGAATAAGTTGAGTAAGGAAAAACTTTTTAAAATCCTCAAGAAAAAAGATCCGCGCCGCGCGAAAGAAATTGATCCTCACAACAAAGTCCGTCTCGTCCGCGCTCTTGAAATAATTGCAAAAATCGGCTCTGTCCCCCCACTTGGAAACTTAGTTTCCAAGTGGGAGTTTATATACATTGGGATTAAACCGGAAGATTTAGATAAAAGAATAGAAAAAAGAGTTAAAAAAATGTTCAGACAAGGGCTACTTAAGGAAATTAAAAAGCTCAAAAGATCAGGTATTTCAAATAAGAGATTGAAAGAATTAGGCTTCGAGTATTGGAACCCTACCGAAGAAAACCTGATTAGAAATACAAGAAGATATGCCAAGCGCCAGATGACTTGGTTTAAACGCAACCCGCCCGAACGACCGTCAGGTCGGGCAGGTAAGAAGATAAGATGGTTCAAACCAACGCAACAGAAAGAGATTGAAAAATATGCAAGCTGAACTGGAAAAATGTGGATTCAAAGTCTCGACTGATACCAGAAAAAGTGTTTCCGGCTCAATATATTTTGCCCTCAAGGGAACAACATTTGATGGTAATAAGTTTGTGCATGAGGCTATAGAAAAGGGTGCTTTGGGGGCGGTGACGGACGACTCTAAAATCGTCGGAAACAACATTTTTTATGTAGAAAATGTTTTAAAAACCCTACAGGCTGTTGCTAAGGAATATAGAAAATCATTTACTATACCCATAATCGCGATCGGTGGCTCGAATGGTAAAACAACTAGCAAGGAATTGATCCGCGAGGTCTTAAATACAAAGTACACAGTACACGCGACAGCAGAAAGTTTGAATAATCATATCGGAGTGCCCTTATCTATACTTTCTATGGACAAGAACTCTGATATAGGTCTCTTCGAGGTTGGTGCCAATCACCCCCAAGAACATTTGGAGTTACTGGATATTTTAGATCCGACAATAGTTGTAATTACAAACAATGGCCTCGACCACTTGGAGGGGTTCAAATCCCCTCTTGGTGTTCGGAAAGCAAATAAAGAAATATACGACTGGGCACTTTCAAATAATAGAGAAGCTTTTGTAAACAAGGATCACCAGGATCTTTTAGAAGATTCGGAGGGTTTAGAAAGGATATTCTATCCTACCTATGCACTCGAGATTACTGGTTCGATGCCACTTGTGATAAAACTCGGCGGCAAGGAATACACTACGAATATAACTGGGGATTATAATGTCGAAAATATTCAACTAGCGTTATCGGTAGGAACACACTTTGAAATTAATCCGAAACAGGCGCTCGAAGCTATAAGTCGATACTTACCGTCATCAAAAAGGTCTCAACTGGTGAAAATTAATGGAATAAATTTTATCATTGACTGCTATAATGCCAATCCGACCAGTATGCAACTAGCTCTAACTAGTTTCTTGCAATCGGCCAAGCACCCGAGAGGTGTTGTCCTGGGAGACATGCTTGAATTGGGATCGTACTCGGGCGAAGAACACAAGAAGGTTGTAGATTATGTTTCAAAACAGAATTTAGACTGCACTGTATTTATTGGCAACGATTTCAAGAAAGTTTTAGAGAAGAACTTTTTCACATATCAGTGGTTTCCAGATCCAGATAAAGCAAAACAATGGTTTAAGGAGCAAAATTTCGATGGATTTACTTTTTTACTAAAAGGGTCTAGGGGTATAAAGGTTGAGAAAATACTAGATCCGTGATTAAATAATCACGGGAGGGTTCCATGGCGAAGGCCAAGGATTGCATCACGTGCGGGAGAGATGTCGCTGTCACCACAGAGGGCGAATGCGTGATCTGCGACGCTGCAAGTAGCAAGCCAGTTCCTCGCAAATAGCGCGAGGTCTGCGAAGCGGGGGCTCCGACCCCCGTTTCTTTTTTATCATAAAATAAATAACATAAGGTAGTGAAAAAAGAAACTGACGACTTCAAAATAGTAGGAGGTAGGAAGCTTTCTGGAATAATTGAGACCAATACTTCTAAAAACGGCGCCTTAGGACTTTTCTGCGCTTCCCTCTTAAATAAGCACGCTACTACTCTCCACGGTATTCCAAAGATAGAAGAGATCTCCCGTATTATTGAAATACTTGAAAGTATCGGAGTAAAAATTGAATGGCTTGGTAAAAACTCCGTAATTATTAAACCGCCAAAGAAATTCAAGTTAGACAAGATAAACAAAAACTCTGCATCGCGTATCCGCTCGATTCTTATGATGATTGGGGCACTGATACATTTTGATAAAAAATTTCGTATCCCTCACGCTGGCGGATGCAAAATGGGACAGAGAACCATAACTGCTCATAGATATGGATTAGAGCTTCTAGGTGTAAGAATCTCGACAGAGGATACATATTATCAAGTCATAAGCACGCATTTAAAACCAGCTGATATTGTGTTGTACGAAGCCAGCGACACTGCTACAGAAAATCTCTTGATCGCCGCAGCCCTTATTCCAGGTAAAACTACTTTACGCTTCACCCCACCCAATTACCAAGTTCAAGAGGTTTGCTTTTTTCTGGAGAAATGTGGTGTAAAGATTGAGGGTATAGGGACCAGCACACTTGTTATTCATGGAGTAAAAGAAATAAACACACCTATTGAATATTGGAATAGCGAAGACCCAACTGAGTCTATGATGTTTATCTCAAGTGCTCTAGTAACAAACTCAAAACTAAAAATAACTAAATGTCCGATTGACTTCTTGTCTTTAGAACTTCTCAAGCTGGAAAAAATGGGACTAAAATATAAAAAGTCGAAAGTGTACTTTTCTAGAAATGGGAGAACTCGACTCTGCGATATCGTTATCTACCCATCTAAACTAGTAGCGCTACACGACAAAATTCACGCCTTGCCATATCCTGGCATAAATGCAGATAACCTTCCCTTTTTTGTCCCGATTGCCACATGTGCCGAAGGTCAAACATTGATTCATGATTGGATGTGGGAAAACCGAGCAATCTATTTTACCGAACTATCGCGATTAGGGGCAGAAATCATCTTGGCTGACCAACATAGGGTAATCATACATGGTCCAACGAAACTTTATGGTAATCAGGTCGTTTGCCCACCAGCTCTGCGCCCAGCCATGATAGTCTTGGTTGCTATGCTCGGTGCGAAAGGAGAATCAATTTTGAGAAACGTTTATTCGATAAAACGTGGTTATGAAGACATTGCTAATCGCTTAAACGCCATTGGAGCGAATATATCTATTTTGGACTGATCTCAAAACTCTCCTATAAAGCCGATTTCTGGTTCAAGTAAGTGTCCGGTCTCTTTTTGTACCCTTTCTTGGATAAACCTGATCAGTGCTCTAACATCTTCTGCCGTAGCATTTCCTAAATTAACTAGATAATTCGCATGTTTCTCTGATACTTGTGCTCCACCAATTTTCACTCCCTTCAAACCAGCTTTCTCGATAAGACGGCCCGCACCGATTCCTTCAATCTTTTTGAAGACAGACCCACAGGATGGGAACTCCGAGAGTTGTGGTTGTTTTTTTTGTCGCCATTTCAGATTCGCATCTATTTGTTCTTGGATAAGTCTTTTGTCCTTGGGAAATAACTTAAATGCCATTTCCAAAACTATTACATCTTTGTGATGTAAGATGCTGTCATCATATCCAAACTGGAAATACTCTCTGGAAACAGTTTTTTCATCACCCCCTTCCAATACAAGACCATTTTCGATAATTGATTCTATAAAAAGTGTCTCTTTTCTGTCGGGAGATAGGAAGTGTAAATTTTGTCTTATTGCCCCACCAACAGAACTTGGTATCCCTATAAAATGCTCCAGTCCGGACAAACTCTTCTGTAAAGACGCTTCAATCAAATCACCAACCACAGCCCCACTCTCGGCAATCAAAAAATTAACATCGAATCTGAAGTTGGAGACTTTATTATGTATAACCAAACCTTGAAAGCCTTTATCTCCAATCAAGATGTTTGCTCCAGTACCTAATATGAAAAAAGGGAGCTTTTTGTCTTTTGCATAACTAACAACATCAATAAGATCTTTTTTATTTTTCGCTGTGAAAAAATAGTCGGCCTTACCGCCTATTTTATAAGTCGTGAACGGAGCCAATTCGACATCTTTCTCAAACGCTAGCGTCATTGCGGGCCCACCAGGACTTGAACCTGGAACCTCGGTTTTGGAGACCGATGTTTTACCGTTAAAACTATAGGCCCTTCCGAGCTATATTAACATAAGACACTTCTCTATTTCTTTAAAAAGGGCCCGGTCTGCGTCGCAGACCGGGCCTCGAGAGGAGACACGGACAATTTCACTGACGCGCGAAACGGTGATTCATGAGCCCAACCACCGAGTGAAAAATCCCGATCGCCGGCGCATTGTTCACTTCGGGGAGATACTTTACTCTCCCCCCGGCCATGACCCTGAACCCAAGCACGTCCCTGTAGAAGTAGCGTTCGTGATCGGGATGCACAGCCGCTACAAGTACATCCGCTCCGTAACTTGATGCCACCTTGAGCGCCACCACTTGGAAGGCAATGATGTAACGGCACAGTGGACGCTCCCGCCAGGTGGCAAGGAGCCCGAACTCCATGAGCGCGTAACCGCGCGAACGAAGTTTGTTGACTTCTCGACCGAAGTGGGTATCGATCGACAGCCCCGCTGGACCATCGTTTCTCAAGGTGATGGTGGCCTCAGGCGCTCCGTCCTTCATGGCAAGAAGCACCGTGACACTGTTCTTCTGGAGCCCAGATGCCTCGTTCTTGACACGCAATTCACTGGCATCTGGGTAGTATCCTTTGCGGTGATACGCCGGGACGATGAGCTCGGCCGCGCCGCGGTAATCCGCGGCGCTCGTGGCAATTCGAACCTCAAGCGACATATAGCCCCCAATCCTCAAATTTCTGTCCACAGCAGTCCTATCATATCTAGTACATCTTGTCAATATTGAAGTACAAAAATATAATTTTGACTAAGCCTTTCTTTCCTTATAAAGAGTATGTTTGCGGATGAGAGGATTGTATTTCTTGAATTCGAGTTTGTGTTCGACTGATTTCCTGTTCTTGCGCGAATAATAAGTGTGGCCCTTGCCTCGGCCCTTTTCGTCCCCTATTGAGACTAGTTTGATGAGATGGTCTTGTGACATCCCGTTAGAAGCAGGTCGCGGTCAGCAGACCATACTTAGCGTTATTTTGATAAATTTTTTGATCAATTTTCATATTTTTTATATAGCTTCTTATTAAAACCGTGACCGCGGCTTCTAACGGGAACACAGCCTTAAAGTACCGCAATTGCATTCAAAATGCAAATTTGTGTGAGTGAGAGCTAGGCTAGGTGAATTTCTGATCCAACACCAGCTTTCTGGGAAAGTTTGATGGCTATTTCTTGACCCTTCTTTCCAGATTCGACTGGTTTATGGTCGAGCTGCATTGAGCTAACCGAGTCCCCAAACTCACTTTCTCCATGTTTGACTTTGATAGAGTCGCCGACCTTCAAACCCTTACCGAGCTTCACAACAGCGACGCTAATTTTGTCATACCAATGGACTACTTCGCCGATTGGACTAACTTTTGCCATACGATAATGCTATTTGAAACTTTCGGTTCTGTCAATATAGTACACACTATTCTCCTACCTGCCTGCCGGCAGGCAGGTTCGTGCGAATTAGACCATACAAAGAGAAGGCGGCCCGGAAAGCATTGCGGCTTTCGCGGGTGGGGTCTAGACTGTTTATTTTTAAAAAGTCTAGTGTGCTGTCTGCTTTGTAATGCCGTAGTTTTATGCGAAGGGTGAGTACGAAGTTGGAACTAGACTGGAATTAGCCTAAATGAGCGTGGTCATTGTATATCCATAGTCTCCATCGCGTATCCTTATATCCTTTACTGTATTTTA
>Ga0156207_108_pt1 | contig 7243 bp, 6 predicted proteins | sample RifCSPlowO2_12_FD_107860 | JGI IMG/M metagenome (GOLD analysis project Ga0156207, IMG submission 107860) | Candidatus Zambryskibacteria bacterium RIFCSPLOWO2_12_FULL_45_14 | reverse complement strand
TTGGCCCCCAGACGGCACCTGACGATCGCTATGCGACGGCTTCCACGTTTGTGCCCCCAACAGTGAATGCCCAGCAGCGTCTCGACGGTCATTCCTGGAGTCTCACCCTTCCAATACAAATTATCTTTCCTCCCAGTTTTTGTCAATCTGGTTCTTATACAAGCACGAAGTCGAGAGTCTTGCGTTCAGGGTCGGAGGAGATTAATTTGACGCGGATTTTATCGCCGAGAGAATATTTCTTACCCGTGTTCTTACCTACTATGGCGTAGAGTTTTTCATTGAGTTCATAAAAGTCATCGGTCATATCACGCAGTTTAACCATACCCTCCGCTTTGGTATCGACTTCCTCCACATAAATGCCCCATTCCGAGACTCCAGAAACTGTGGCGTCAAATTCTTTCCCAATAAAATCAGTCATGTATTCAACCTGTTTGTATTTGATAGAAGCACGTTCCGCTTCTGCGGCCTCAATCTCTCGCTCACTTGAATCATCACAGAGTCTCTGATATTTGATAATTTCATCTTGCTCAATCCGGCCTTTAGTTAGGAAGCGTAAAAGTAATCTGTGCACCATAAGGTCTGGGTATCGGCGGATAGGGGAAGTGAAGTGGGTATAAAATTCGAAAGCCAATCCGAAGTGGCCTATATTTGAAGTGGAATAAATGGCCTTTGACATGGCTCTAATGGCCGCAGTTTTTATAAGTGTTTCTGCCGAGGAGCCATCCACCGAACGAAGCATCTCAGCTATATCCTCACCTGTGGTCTCTCCTTCCTTATTTTTAAGCTCAAAGCCGAGCGCTTTGACGAAAGTAGCCAGATTCACAATCTTCTCTCTATCTGGTGCATCGTGAATGCGATAAACGAAGGCGGCGCGACTATTCTTACTATTAGCGGTGTGCATGAAAGTGGCTACCTCACGGTTTGCCAATAACATGAAGTCCTCGATAAGTTTGTGAGTATCTTTGCGCTCTTTTTTATAAACTCGGATGGGTTTGCCGAGATTGTCCAACTCAAATTTTACTTCCTCGGTTTCGAAGTCTATGGCCCCTTTTTTAAATTTCTCTTCACGTAACTTTTTCGCAAGTTCGTTTAAAGTCTTCAACTCATTGAAAAAAGTGCCCGCTCCTTTGTCTAAAATCTCTTGAGCCTCCTCGTAGGTAAAACGCTTATCGGATTCTATGAGTGTTTTGCCAAACCAACGTTCTTTCACTACTGCATCTTTGTCTATGATGAAAATTGCGGAGAAAGCATATTTAGGTTCATTGGGGTTGAGCGAACATAAGTTGTTCGAAAGTATTTCTGGAAGCATAGGTATAGTGCGGTCCACAAGGTAGATAGACGTGCCACGCTTGCGAGCTTCTTTGTCTAACTCAGTTTTTTCGACCACGAAGTGGGAAACGTCGGCTATGTGGACACCGATCTCGTAGTTTCCATTTTCTAGAGTTTTAATAGATATAGCGTCGTCGAAGTCTTTGGCATCAGCGGGGTCTATGGTGAAGGTTGTGGTTTTACTGAAATCCTTTCGATCTTTTAACCTATCTTCTTTTGCATACTTTTCTTTCCACGCTTCGGCTTCTTTCTCAACTTCGGGAGGGAAGTCAACTTCGAATCCGCTCTCGAAGACGATACCGAGCATCTCGGCGTTATGTTCGCCAGCTCGACCAATGACACGCACCACTTCTCCCTTAGGACTCTTAGACGGGTCAGGCCACTCGGTAATTTTTACCTGGACTTTGTCTCCGCCGGAGGCGCCCCGAGCGTAGTCGAGGGGCACAAAGATATCTCGGTACATGCGCTTATCATCTGGTACCAGGAAAAAATTCTCACCATCTTGCTCGAAAGTGCCGACGAATTCTATCTTGTGTCGCTCAACGATTTCTAAAACCTTGGCTTGTTTGCGACCGAAGATCTCCTTACCCAAAGAAGCGACTTTGACTCTATCGCGATTAAGCGCGGCGTTGAGATTCTCTGGCTGGACTTCTAAATCAGCTTCGCCATCAATTACAGTGAAATAGCCCACCCCTTTGCCGGTAACGCGAATTATTCCTTCAAGTGTTTTATTTTTTTCTTTCATTTTACAAAGTGGGCGGGAGAGGACTTGAACCTCCACTCCTTGCGGAACTAGCTCCTAAAGCTAGCGCGTCTGCCATTTCGCCACCCGCCCAAAGGCCTAGGTCGGACTCGAACCGGCGTGTAGCTGTTTTGCAGACAGCCGCGTTACCCCTTCGCCACTAGGCCAATGGATATTACATTATCATAATTGATAAATTCACGCTTTTTTGAAATACTATATCCTTATGCGCCCATAGCTCAGTTGGTAGAGCAGATCCCTCTTAAGGATAAGGTCCGAGGTTCGAGACCTCGTGGGCGCACTGGGCCAGTGGCGGAATTGGTATACGCGCACGACTTAAAATCGTGTCCCGTAAGGGGTGAGGGTCCGATCCCCTCCTGGCCCACAAAAAATCAGTGCTATAATTCAAACATGTCACACACCAGACTAGACCAGCTCTCTGACGGCATATTTGCCATAGTGATGACTATTCTAGTCTTCGATCTTCGGGTGCCAGAGATCTTTGGTGTGGCTACTAATGCTAGCCTTTGGTTAGAAGTTAAGGCGCTCTTGCCACTTTTCCTCTCTTATCTTCTCTCTTTTGCACTCCTCTTCACCTACTGGCGGGCGCATCATTTCTTCATCTCCATTTATGCCAAAAATGTTGATACCATGCTAACCAATATCAACGCGCTCTTCTTCATGCTCATCTCTCTCATCCCATTTTCTGCCAGTTTTCTGGGTAGGTATAACGAGAACGAAATATCAGTTGTAATCTTCGGAATACACATTATTCTCATTGGACTCTCGCTATTCTGGATGCGCTCCTACGTACTCTACTCTGAACACATCAAGAACCCAGAAATCAGTCGTCACGAGATCCGTGGTTCAACTATCCGCACAATGGTTCCCGTAGTATTTGCCCTGATTGCCATAGCTCTTGCCTTCAAAGATATAAAAATTTCTCTAGCTATTTTTACCCTCGCAGTTCTCTTTAACCTCTCTTCCACCTCGACCAGACTAGTCGAGAAGATTTTTAGATTGCTCTAATTTGATGCGGGTAGCGAGAATCGAACTCGCGTCTCAACCTTGGGAAGGTCGCATTCTGCCACTAAACCATACCCGCGTTACATCATTTTAACTCAACTTATCTAATCTCTGTCTATTCCTCTCGCCGTAATCTATTTTGAAATCGATGTGGGGGATAAGGCCGATGCGAGATTCGTCTCGCAAGTATCTCTTGAAATCGGAAGTTTTTCTGATGAGAAATTTCAAGGCAGTATCCTCCTGACTTTCTGGTAGGGTGGTGAAAAATATTTTAGCCTCTTTGCCAGTCGGAGACAATTCGACTCTAGTGATAGTGAGTAGGGAAGCAGGGCTTGATTCATCATGCACAAACTTAGCCGCCAAGCGGTGGATCATTTCTCCAATTCTTTCTCTTTTTATATCCCTCATTTAGTTACTAGAGTGATAGAGTTGAGGGTATCTCCTGGTGCGATTTCCATTTTGGATTCAATCAAGGCGCCAAACTCCGTTCCCTCATTTACCGAATCGGTGGTGATCTTAGATTGCTGAAGTTCTCTCACTTTTCCCCGACCTATTTCTGCTTCGCGTCTCATAATTCTTACCATATCACCCCGCCTGAGGACACCTGAGAGTACCCGTCCGCCGACCACTTGTTTACCCTTGGCGGTACCAAATAACTTCAATATTTTAGAAGAACTCGATATTTCCTCCACCTCAATTTTCGGCTCTTTCTCACTGAGAATTTCTTTGATCTTGTCTGTTAGTTCATAAATGATGCTGAAGGGAAGTATGGTAATACCAGAACGCTCTGCGAGGAGTGCCGCTTCTCGATCCACCTTGGTGTTGAAACCGACAATAAATGCTCCAGAAGAAGAGAGTGCTGACTTCACATCATTTTCATTTACGTTACCAATGCCTGAAAGCACAATTTTTGGGATAATCCTTGTTCTGGAAATTTTTCCAAGCTCTTCCGAAATAGCTTCCAGAGAACCCGCGGTATCGGCCTTGAGTACTATTGGTAGCGCTACTGTTCCTTCCCCTATTTCTATTCTTAAATCCTTAATCTTAAATCTTGCCTGCCCGACTGTGTCATTCAGGCGGGAATCTTGCGTACTCGCAAACTCAAGTGCTTCTTCTTTTTTCAAAAATGTTTTAAATTCGTTTCCTATGCTAGGTGTCCTGTCCCAACCAACAATCTGCACCGGACTGGAGAAGGAGAGTTCATCAACCTTCTGTCCCTCCGCATCCAAGAGGAAACGTATGGGAGCAATGGCACCGATAGATGCCGCAAAAAGTCCTTGGGAGACTGTACCATCTTTAATAATTCCCACAGCCACGATACCGCTCTTGGCATCGCGACGGCTCTCTATAATGATTCCGGAACCGAGAGCGTCTCTGTCAGCTACTTTACCTTCAAGCTCAGTCATAAGGCCGATCATGTCTAGAAATTCGTCCACACCTTTTCCTGTTTTAGAAGATAATTCAACTACTGGCGTATTACCACCATATCCTTCGACATAAATCTCATTTTCTGCCAAATTCTGTTTGGTACGCAAGATATCGGCAGATGGTTTATCAATTTTAGTAATGACTACGAGATAGGGTAGGGAACATTCTTTGATTTGTTTGAGAACTTCAAGAGTTTGCGGTTTAACTCCGTCTTCGGCACTCACGACTAGTGCCGCGATATCGGCGACGTTGGCGCATCGAGTGCGAATACTAGAAAAAGCCTCGTGTCCAGGAGTGTCGAGGAAGGTGATCTGCCCACTCCGTCCGTCCTTAGTAGTGTGAGTAATTTCGTAAGCACTAGCATGTTGAGTGATACCCCCTACTTCGGTACTAGTCGTATTGGTTTTCCTGATGTAGTCAAGAAGAGTCGACTTGCCGTGGTCGATATGTCCCAAGATAGCCACTACTGGTGGTCGAGCTTCTTTCATAGAGTTGTACCTTATCACAAATATGTTGCAAAATCACGCTTTATAGATAGAATGGCTGGATGAATTGGTTTAAGACAAGAAGGATTTTTATGGACTATGCCTCGGCGACTCCGATACTTCCGGAGGTTAAACAAGTAATGGAGAAGTATTGGTCTCGCGACTTTTATAATCCCTCGGCCATTTATGAAGAAGGAGTGCAAATAAAGAAAGAGGTCGAAGAGTTCAGAACTAAAATAGCGCGACTCTTAGGCGTCACTCGCGAGAGTATCATTTTCACCAGCGGGGGAACGGAAGCGAACACTTGGGCGGTAAGGGGAGTGCGACCGGGACGTGTTATCGTCGGAGAAGATTCTCATCCGTCGGTATTGGAGGCGGCCAAAGGTCTGACGGGTACAGAAACTACTCTTGTCTCATCTGTCACCACAGATAACAAGCTTGGCAGGAAAATACGCGAGGAGAGGAAGAAGAATAATTCTCAATACCCACTCCTCCACGTGGATGCCTCACAAACGGCTCAATATTTTAATGTTGGCCTAGAAACTCTCTTGTGTGATCTCATCACTCTCGACTCGGCCAAGCTCTACGGGCCCAAAGGTATCGGTGTTTTGGTTCTAAGACGCGGACTTAAGCTTGATTTGCCACCGCTCGGCACCCCGCCTGTGCCTTTGATTGCGGGGTTTTGCAAAGCGTTTGAGATTGCCGTGCGAGACAGGGAGAGGGAGCGGGAACGCCTAATTTCTTTAAGTACCATATTCATGAAGAATATTGAGCACTCACTACCCGAAGTGTATATAGCTCAAAGCCAACCTAATATCATTAATATTTCTGTACCAGGAATTCTGCCGGAACTTCTTGTTCTAGCACTAGATCGAGCTGGTGTTCTAGTTTCTGCTGGCCCAGCCTGTAATTCCAATAAACCTGAACCGCCGGACACACCAGTACGTTTCTCTTTTGGCCGGTTCACAACTTCAGAGGAAGTCAGGCGAGCTGCTGAAATATTTTGCCGAACTGTTGAGTCCGTGGTAAAATAGGTTAATGCAACCGCAGCCGTTTAACCATTTCACTACCAAAGCTAAAGAGGTTATCCGCAAGGCTCACGAGCTGGCTATTGAACGCGGCCAGAATCACGTTAATCCTGTGCATCTTTTGGCCGCTCTCCTGCTCCAAGAGGAAAGTATGGTTGTCTCCATTTTAGACAAAATGGGTATCGATACTATTCTACTTACCGACAATGTGGTCGACTCTATTGAGAGTCCGGATACGGGGCAAACTATCTCTCCGTCTTATCAAATTTATCTTACACCAGAGCTAGCGCATACCATCGAGTCTTCAAGCAAAGTGGCACAATCTTTGGGTGACGAATTTGTCTCTACCGAACACCTCTTTCTCGCTGTTCTCGATATTCCGGGAGAAGCGCGCGATCTTCTGCTCAAGTTCAGGATAGATAGACAGACAGTGGTCAAGGTTATCGAAGAACTCAAAAAAGTAAGTCCTACTGAACCGAAAGAGAATAAAAAATTTAAATCACTTTCCAAATACACTCGCTCCTTAACCATGATGGCCAAAGCGAACAAGCTCGATCCGGTGATCGGTCGTGACGACGAAGTCTCGCGCATTATCCAGATTCTTTCTCGTCGTACTAAAAATAATCCTATTCTCATTGGTGAAGCTGGTGTAGGAAAAACAGCTATTGCAGAAGGTTTAGCTCTACGTATGGCCTCGGGCAACGTGCCGGAGTCTCTAAGAGACAAAGAACTTGTTTCTCTAGATATTGGACTTCTGATCGCTGGTACTAAGTATCGTGGTGAGTTCGAGGAACGTCTCAAAAATATTATAAAAGAAATAGAAAAGTCCGAAGGGAAAATCATTCTCTTCATTGACGAGATTCATACTATTGTCGGCGCTGGTGCTGCGGAAGGATCTATGGATGCCTCCAATATGCTCAAGCCCTCGCTTGCCCGAGGGGAACTCCGTGCCATCGGCGCGACCACTTTGCGCGAATATCAGAAACATATCGAGAAGGATCCAGCCCTCACTCGTCGATTCCAGCCTGTCTATGTTCAAGAGCCTTCCACAGATGACGCCATGACCATTTTGCGCGGACTGAAAGAGCGCTACGAACTTTACCACGGGGTACGCATTACCGACGACGCTATCCAAGCCGCTGTCACCCTCTCCTCGCGCTACATTACAGATAGATTTTTGCCAGACAAATCGGTAGATCTCATAG
>Ga0156207_118_pt1 | contig 7598 bp, 4 predicted proteins | sample RifCSPlowO2_12_FD_107860 | JGI IMG/M metagenome (GOLD analysis project Ga0156207, IMG submission 107860) | Candidatus Zambryskibacteria bacterium RIFCSPLOWO2_12_FULL_45_14 | reverse complement strand
CGATACGTAACTTGCGTTGCAAATATGATGTTGAAGCTTTGCCAGCATGAATGACAGTTTCTTTCGCTTCTTCGTATAGTTCATCGTCATCTCCATCAAAAGAATCTTCTTCAAGAGAAGTAGAGAAGATAGCTCCTGTGGCGTTTCTATTTGTGAAGTTAATTTCGTCTGTGAGTTCGTCGACGTAACTGTCTCGGAGATGTTTAACCACACTCTTCACTTCATTTTCCGAGATATAGGCGCCTTGAATGCGGACAGGTTTGGACATTTCTCCAGAGAGAAAAAGCATGTCGCCGGCGCCGAGAAGCTTCTCGGCGCCGGACATATCAAGTATAGTGCGTGAGTCTATTTGTGAGACTACTTGGAAGGCTATGCGAGCCGGAACATTGGCCTTAATAAGTCCGGTGATGATGTTCACAGACGGCCTTTGGGTGGAGAGTATAAGGTGGATGCCGACAGCACGACTCATTTGAGCCAGACGGACAACAGCTGATTCAAGTTCTCGCGGGTAAGATTGCATTAAATCAGCGAGCTCGTCTATGATAATTACTATAAACGGCATCGGATCAAGCTCTTGTTCTTCCTTTTTTGAAATCTTCTTAAGACCCGGTACAAGAATATTTTCATGATAAGACTCTATGTCTCGGACACTCGTTTTTTCTAGGATATCGTAGCGTCGCTCCATCTCCTTGGCTGCCCACTTCAGGGCGAGTATGGCTCTTTTAGGATCGGTGATGACAGGGGTGAGAAGGTGAGGGATGTTGTTATAGACAGGCAATTCAACGCGCTTTGGGTCTATCATGATGAATTTGAGATTCTCCGGCGGGTTTCTGAAGAGTAGGGAATTAATTATGGCGTGAATAGAAACGGATTTACCGGCGCCGGTGGCGCCAGCGATAAGGAGGTGAGGCATCTTGGCAAAGTTGGCGAAGTGCGATCGGCCAGAAATATCTCTGCCCAAAGCAAGGAAAAGAGGCTGGGTACTTCTGGCGTATTCTTCATCAGAGATGAGGGAGCCAAGTCCAATAGTGGACTTGAGCGTGTTTGGAACTTCAATGCCGACAAGCGATTTACCCGGGATGGGGGCCTCTATGCGAACCGGATGAGCCGCCAGCGCCAGTTCCAAGTTATTTTGCAGTCCAAGAATTTTCGAGAGTTTAACTCCTTCGGCCGGTTTCAGGGCGTACCTGGTGACAGAAGGCCCTATTGATATTTCATCCATCTCTACCACAATGCCGAAGTTAAGCAGTGTGCGTTTGATGAGATTTGCATTCGCCTTGATATCTCCTACACCCGGTTTGCCGCGATCTCCTTCCAAGAGAGAAAGTGGAGGAGGAGTCCAAGCCTTGCCACTTTTGCGCATGAGCATGGGAGAGAATCCGTCATCATCATTTTTTGTTTTCCGGGGGACGGGATTCATCCTTGTTTCTATCTTCTCAACTTTCTCCACCGCCTTATCTACTTCCGCATCTTCTCTGGCCACAAGCTCTCCCCCCACCTTTTTCTCTTCTCGCGAAAAGACTCTCTTTATGAGTGAAATAATATCTATCTTGATAGAAGCATCAAATATGATAAGTATTGATATGACCACGAGAGCGAGAAGCAGTATGGCGCTGACATAGGTATCAAAGAGAGAAGCGAGCGGCCTTGAGATAAAACCTCCGACAAGTCCGCCGTTAGACGAGACAAGATTTACTAGTCCGAGGGCCGAAACAAATAGGAGAAATGAGCCGAGGAATTGTGGCAGAGCAAACTCTCTTTTCCTGTTTTGAATAAATGATATGGTCAGGAGGAAAAATACTAGAGGCAGGAGGTAGTAGCCTATGCCGAATAGATAAAAGAGCCATTCATAAGCCACACTGCCGACTCGACCCGCTTTCTCGAAAGCAGATAAGACTAGAAATATTGCTAATACTAACGAGAATACTCCCGTAATAGCATTTAGTGTTTCTCTGGATATAAGTTGGAGGACGGACACTACTCCATGACTATTAGATTTAAATTTCTTTTTCTGGTTTCTGGCCATGACGATGAAAAACTATTTCATAATAATAACACGTCTCAGTACTTTCTCTTGGAGCCCGCCCCGTACCGAACTTGTTCTGGTACGGGGTTGCAAAATTTGTCTCTAAGTATCATAATAAGACACGCTTACCCTAAAGGACATAATCTGGTAAGACTAAAGGACAGTATATAAAAGACATATGACTCTAATCAGTCAAAAATTACAAAAGCTTGCCTCTGCAGTCTATTTGGTAAGCAGTTTCTTTGATGATAAAGAGCCACTTAAGTGGAGACTTAGAACTCTGTCTACTGACGTAATTTCTGAAGTAAAAGACAAATATAATATATGTAAAGAAATATCACTGCTCTTCTCGATAGCTAAAAATGCCGGACTTGTTTCTGAAATAAATTATAATATTTTGATTAATGAACTGTCCAAAATCGAGCAAGAGACAGAAAAGCCTTTAGATTTAGCATTTCTTCGTGAGCCGATTGCAGACGAAAGGACATTACTACAACCGCAGAAGAGGGAATATATAAAGGACAATATTACCGAAAAGCCAGCCCTGAAAGAATTTGGTGCTGTTTCGGTGAAGAAAAACAGTCGTCAAAGCGTTATTATCAATATCCTCAAGCGTAAGAAAGAAATAATGATAAAGGACGTCTCCCCTCTGATAGACGGTTGTAGTGAGAAAACTATTCAGCGTGAACTCTCGGCCATGGTACGCTCCGGTATCCTCAAGAAAGTAGGGGAGAAACGCTGGAGTCGATACTCCCTTGCCTAATGATTAAAAGAGCTGTATTATAGCGTTATCCACAGCGTTTTTGGCTTTTAATAGACAATTCCCATATAATGGAGCTTGCCTAGGAAGGCTTATTTACCCGTCCGTAGCTTTAGCGAAGGCGGGACCGTTCTAGGCAAATTAATACCCGCGGCGCAACCCCGCCAATTTAGAATTATTGGGGAAACGTACGCGCATTAGAAAATAAATTAACAAATGACAAAAATTAGAATTGCAAAGATTGCTGGAATTGCAGCAGGTGCAACACTTGTCTTCGGTTCTTTCATACCGATGGCAGGCGCTGTGACAATTGCTGAACTCCAAGCACAAATCAATGCACTTATGGCACAGCTCGCCGCTCTTCAGGGAAGCACTGTATCGACAGGTACAACTTTCACTCAAAACCTGACAGTCGGCTCGACTGGTGCAGAAGTTACTGCTCTTCAGCAAGTCCTCGTGGCTCAAGGTCGCTTGGTCATGCCGGCGGGAGTAGCTATGGGTTACTTCGGCTCTCTTACACAAGCCGCAGTAGCAAGCTGGCAAGCAGCTAACGGAGTTTCTCCGGCAGCTGGTTACTGGGGTCCTATCTCCAGAGCTAAGTATGCTTCTATGGCGGGCACTCCAGGGACAACTGTTCCTGGCAGTACTGTCGGTATCACCACTCCTGGCGTAGAAGGCACTCTTACTGCTACCTTAAATCCTTCCCCAGCTTCTGGAACGAAGGTTTACGAAGGTGGTTCTAAGACAGCTGTTTTAGGCATTAAAATTGAAGCTGACATCTCCGACATTAGAGTTGAGAGAGTTAAAGTTCAACTTGATGCCACGACAAGCGGTAATTCTGACCAACAGTTCTACACCAAGATCGCTGACATGATGTATGTTATGGATGGTTCAACCGTTCTAGCATCATCAGTCCTTGATGCCACTACTGTTGTGAAAGAAGGTTCTGCTTACTACATGACTATTGCGGGTTTCAGCTTCCTTGTTCCAAAGGATACTACCAAGGTTCTGACTATCGCGATTGATCCTAAGGCAAGCTGGGATTCCACTTACGACAGCGATACTTGGACACTAACAGTTCCTGAAAACGGTGTTCGAGGTGTGGACGGTGCTGGTATCAACCAGTATTCTCCTACCGCTGCGTTAACTGCTCAAAGTTTCACTTCTACGGCTGACGTTGTTGACAGTGCGGCTTTGACGGTATCTCTGGCAACTGACAGCCCTAAAGTTAGTCAGGTTATTGCCAATTCAGGTGGCAGTTCAAATGAAAAGGATAATCTTGTTCTCGCTAAGATTAACTTCAAGGCAGAAGACGATCAGGTCAAGGTTACTGACCTTACGGCTGACATTACTCGCAGTGGTACGCAAACCACGGCTACGGCCACAACGGCTTACATCTATGAAGGCGGCACGATTTCAGGTGGCGTGATTTCAGGCGGTACGCTTGTAGGTTCGGCTGCAGTTGCCGGAACAACTCTTCCGCTCGGTACGGCGGCCTTCACTAATATCGACTGGATCATTCCAGCTGATACTACAAAGACCCTTACCCTTGCAATTGATGTTGACAGTGCCGGCGTGGCATTCACTTCTTTTGCTGGTTCTGTTGGTAGCACCACTGCGGTTGCTACAGCAGTTGCCTCAGAGAACTCTGCTGGTTCATCTATCACCGAAACAGGTGCTGGAGAAGGCAGATTCGTTACTGTCAGGAAAATTGGTCCTGAAGTAACTCTGGTCTCCAAGTCAGTTACCACGGACGGTGTTGCCCAAGGCGCTCCTGCCGCTGGTCTGACAAGTACCTCCACTCTTACTGCCACATTCAACATCAAGATTAAGGCAGTCGGTGGTACATTGAACCTCGGTACTGTTGCTTCGACTTCACCTGTAGTTGCAAGCTCCACAGCAGGCTTCAAGGTTTACCGAAACGGTGCCTATGACGGGACTGTTTCATCTGGAGCTACATCGACTTCTTACACCATTCCTACCGGTTGTAGTGCAACTGGTACGGAAAGTTGTAACTTGAGTGACAGCGCAGAAGTCACTATCCCGATCACCTTCAGCATTCAAGGTAGAGCGGCAACTGGCGTAGCTTCCACAAACGGTCTCTATGCTGTAGGATTTGAAGGCATCACCTGGCACACAGTCGGTGGCGCTTCTCAAACCACAACCTTCATGGCCGGTGACTCTGACTGGAGAACAGCTGACGTTTCCTTCCCGTAATCGTAAGATTACTTAAGGTCTACGCCCTAGTCGTAGAAAACAAAAACCCCGCCTCTGGCGGGGTTTTTGTTATATAATACGAATATGCGTTACTTTGATAAAACTTTTTTCAAGTTTCTCTTCAAATTTATTCTCCTCATCTCTCTAAGTATTGCCGTAATCGCCTATGCCCGCGGATTGTTGTAGTTAATCTATGGATGAAAAAGAGTTAGAAAAAGAAGTAATGTGGAATAAAGGCACCGAACCGCCGTTTTCGGGTAAGTATGTGCATACCAAAGATCAAGGTGTCTATGTTTGCAAGAGCTGTGGAACGGAACTTTTCAAATCAGATGCCAAGTTTGATTCTGGCACAGGTTGGCCATCTTTTGATGAACCAGCTAATCTAGAACACGTTGATCTCCGAGAAGATAACTCACATGAAACCCGCCTGAATGACGCAGTCGGGCAGGTGCACAGAACAGAAGTAGTTTGTAAAAAGTGTGAGGCCCATCTTGGTCATGTCTTCAATGACGGTCCGACCAAGACCGGTAAAAGATACTGCATCAATTCTGTCTGTCTCGATCTTAAAGAAAAATGAAAAGGCGCGACCCTGTGGTCAGGGCCGCGCCCATGTGAAGACTTTTACGCCACTCGTACTTTGGCGACGACGGGTGAACGCGAGAAGAGCTTGAGTGCCGCCTCGCTACCGTAGTCCGCAAGGCGGACCTCACCCTTGTAGCGGCAGAAGTTTTCCGGATTTCCCATGTCTGCGACTGACTCTATCGGCAGACAAGCGAGAAGCGCTCGAAATGGGTGCGCGGCGGAAAGCTCCTCGCTACTCACCTCCTTCCCGCGTCCCTGAACGTTGATGATGCTACCCAGGGAAAAGAAAGTTGGTACGAGGTATGGACTGAGTGACGGTCTCCACAACCCGCGTTCGATCCGATTGGCGCGGATGCCAGCGAGGATATTGTCTGTCGCAAGTTTGGGATTCTCGACCTGGTAGCGAAGCCGCTCCCTCAGCTCACCGTTCTTCAGATGGAGAAAGAATCTTCTTACTATCCACGACATCCGGATACGGGTAATCTTGATCGCCACATTCCCGACCAAGATGACAAAGCGTGTCGCTCCCCACGAAAATTTCGGCATACGGCCTCCTCTAGTGACAAAGTGTCAATTGCTGTCTGCTTTTGATTATGCATAGAAATAGGCTCCTTATCAACATATTTATCTTGTTGACAAGAAAGTTGACAGGGTATAGGATTATCGGTAACCAGAAATGTTAATAACTTTTAGCTCAATGAAGCGGCATAGGTAACCGAAGAGGTTGCCTTGTGGGTTTTAAACCCCGTCCCGCTTCAGCGGGACGGGGTTTCGTTTCTGGAAGAACTTTGACAAAGAACCCAGTAGTGAATTTTGACATCGTTCGTCTCTGACGAACTGCGCTTCGCGCAATGTCAAAATCTACTACGGGGTGAATGCCATCGCGTGTAGTAGTTAGACGGGGGTCTTTTATACATGTAGGTGGAGTGGAAATGCCCCGACGTAAAGTCGGGGCGGGCTAAATGAAAGTGTTGATTTCATTTAGCAGGATAGCCCCGACGTAAAGTCGGGGTCCCGACCACTTTATGCGTCGGGAAAAAATAAAAATAACTTTGCTCATGTGGTGAGCGGAGTTAGTTAAGTAAGCCCGCCTGCCAGCGCCTGAAGCGCAGCAATGGCGGGCAGGTGGTTTTTAAGTTTCCTAATGGGAAATTTAAGGGCGTACGGTGGATGCCTTGACTCCAAGAAGGTGATGAAGGACGTGGCTTGGCGGCGATACGCTTCGGGGAGGTGCCTAGCAACCTTTGATCCGAAGATGTCCGAATGGGGAAACCCGTCCCGATTTATCGGGACATCCCGCAACTTATGCGGGAAACGCACCCAGTGAAGTAAAACATTTCAGTAACTGGAGGAAAAGAGAACAACCAGCCCGACAGACTCGTTCTGGCGGGTAGTGATTTCGTTAGTAGCGGCGAGCGAAAACGAAAAAGCCCAAACTTAGTTTCATTCTCACCGCATCTTTAGTGGTGCTGTGGGAATGATGCTGGGGGTAGTAAGGCGACAACTTTCCAGCTTCGGTTGGGAAAAAAGTTAAAAAATATCTGGTTAGGTGAATCCCGTGGAAATGGGAACCCAAGTGGGTAATAGTCCCGTAACCGAAAATCAGAAATCTTTTTTGTTGTCGTTCTTGAGTACCTCGAGACACGAATAGCTCGGGGGAATCTGCCGGAACTAACCGGTAAGGCTAAATACTCTTGGAGATCGATAGTGAACTAGTACCGTGAGGGAAAGGTGAAAAGTAGCCCGAGAGGGCGATGAAATAGACCTGAAACCGTATGTTTACAAGGAGTCAATCCAGTGCTTCGCACTGGCAAATTCTAAGCACTAAGCACTAAATCCTAATTAGGGTTTAGGATTTAGGATTTAGGATTTCCCAGCGCGGAGCGCTGGTATGGCGTGCCTATTGAAGAATGAGCCAACGAGTTTATGTGTACGGCTGCCTAAGTCCCAATAAAGGATGGAGGCATAGCGAAAGCGAGTGTTAATAGCGCGTTTATAGTCGTACTCATAAGA
>Ga0156207_102_pt1 | contig 9945 bp, 16 predicted proteins | sample RifCSPlowO2_12_FD_107860 | JGI IMG/M metagenome (GOLD analysis project Ga0156207, IMG submission 107860) | Candidatus Zambryskibacteria bacterium RIFCSPLOWO2_12_FULL_45_14 | reverse complement strand
ACGCCGGCACTTACGCCTTCGCTCACAGAAGGGACAAGAAGGGAGATTTCCGACGCCTTTGGAATGTGCGCCTTTCTGCCGCCCTCAGACAAGACGGTCTCTCATATTCACAATTTATTTCTCTCTTAAAGAAGAAGGAAATTACTCTGGACAGAAAAATCCTCGGTGAATTGGCTCTCAAATATCCTCTTACCCTCAAGAAAATTATTGAGGCCGCGAAGTAGCAAGCCAGTAAGCCAATGCGGCCCCGAAGGCGCCTGCTATCAAGTCGTGAGTCGTGTCTGTTATGTAGTTTTGCGGAATAAGATAATTGAGATTATTTAGATATTCAAAAATTTCAAAACCGATCGCAAGAATCATCACCCCTAGAAAGATTATTAGAAAGGACTTCGACGACCTTTCGCCACCCCAAAGCCAAACACCTAAAATACTGAGAGTAAAACCTCCCAAGAAATGCATCATGTAGTCATACCAACCGAGAGTCCAGTATAAATAAAGATCTAGAGCAATCCAATTGAGCGCCCATACAAGGATCACTAAACAAAGTCCAATATAAAGAAGTGAGGATTTTCGCATAAGACTAATTATAACAAACGGGAACCCCTCACATGAGCTCATGTGAGGGGCTTTCGTAGGGTTATTTCGGTATACCCTAGTTTCAAAACTAGGTGGGTTCCCTCAGTCCGTGGCCAAGGCCACGGACGATTCGGGATCCCTAAAAATATTTTAGCTAGATAATACCTTAAATAACCCTACATACATTATAACTCAAAGAAATGGAAAAACTGTTGATATTGTATAGACTTTTACCCAAAAATATTTCGTATTGATCTTAGGGCTTCCCAAACCAGTGATTTATCTCATGTTTGGCCTCTTCCGGAGTTTCTGAAGCGTGCACTAGATTCATCACTGCCCGCTTTTCACTATTAGCTAAAGCTGGTGAATCATTAGAGAAATCGCCCCTAATTGTCCCCATATCAGCACGATACGGCAACGTATCCCCGGCAATTTTGCGGACCATATCCACTGCATGTAGACCTTGTACAATAATACGTACAAGCGAGCCGGAGGTCATGTAATCTACTACCCAACCACGTACCATTTTACCAATCTCCCCTTGATCATCAGTGCCCAAGAGAGATTTCGGGTCCATATTATATTTGCGATAGGTACTAAGACTTTTCTCGCCTAGACGCAGAATCCATGCCTCATCTTTCGGATAGTGACCATCGATCTCTTCTATAGTCGGTTGAAACATCTCCAGCGCCGCAATTTTAAGCCCTCTTTGTTCAAAACGTTTTATAATTTCTCCAATCAATCCTTTTTGGACCCCGTCTGGTTTTATCAGTACGAAAGTTTGTTCTTCTTTCAAATGTTTCATGAATTGTCTTCTAGCTTATAAATTCAAAAATGAATTGTATCAAAACTAAGAACTAACGGCTAGTCCCCAACCAAAACCAAAATTGATTTTGAAGATCAGTACTTAAGTGATAAGAATTAGAATGCGAAAACACACCCAAACAAGATTGTAGAGTCTGATCCAAGCTCTTCCTCGAAATTAAGCCTTGTTTATACAACTTGATTTTTTCACTTAATTTCCGAATCATACGTTTTCTGGTTTTCTTCCTTATCAAACGATAATGCGGAAATAAGATGCTTCCAAGAAAATCAACTCCTCTATTACACCTTAGTATCTCTACTTTATTTGGGTGAAGGCTCAATTTAAGTTTAGTTTTTAGAAACGTGTTTATCGGCTCGATTAGATTTCGCAGATATTCCATGTTTTCAGAAACAATGATAAAATCATCTGTATATCTAGCGTAACATTTAACTTTCAAATTTTGCTTCACAAACTGGTCAAATTCGTTCATATAAACATTAGCGAAAAGCTGGGAAGTCAGATTGCCTATTGGTGTACCGGCGCGAAGCGCCTCGTCTCTCTCTCTCTCTCTCTCCTGTCCCGCCTGCCAGTTCTGTAGCTCCCGATAATTTCTCTAAGAAGAGCTACTGTGTCGGTGTCCTTAATTCTCTTTCCAAGAATAGAGAGCATAATGGAGTGATTAATAGTGTCAAAGAATTTACGCACATCGCACTTAAGGACGTAGCACGGGCGTGTGTAGTTTCTGGAAACCTTACGAAGCATACTTTCAGCAGCAAGCACTCCTCTGTGTGTTCCTTTGCCAACACGACAGGAGAACGAGTCGATAATGAAAGTCGGCTCGAAAATGGGATTAACAATTTGAAAGACTGCGTGATGCAGAACCCTGTCTCGAACAGTCGCCTTATGAATGTGCCTCCGTTTCGGGTCGTGGATGTAGAAGTCAGTGTAACCTCTGTGAGCATAGGTCTTATTTTTCAAATCACGATGGAGTTCAAAGATATTCTGTTCCAGATTTTTCTCAAAATTCATAACATCAAGTTTGTGTCGCTTGCCACGCTTAAACTCGTCCCAAGCCAGAAAGAGGTTTTCTGGATCGATTATTTTATTAAATAAATTTTTATAGACTCTCATGAACGATATTGATATACCAATTCTAAAGAAGACTTATGAGCTGTATTCCACATTTCACGAGTATCGTAGGATTGTCTCCAAGGCAGACCGATTTACTGTCTACGAACGAAGCGAGAATCTTATTGTCGACCTTATTGAACTTTTCCTTGAAGCAGGATACACAAAGAGTGGCAATAAATCTGCGATTCTTGAAAAAGCAAGTGTAAAGTTGAATACTCTCCGTTTTTTCATACGTCTCATGAAAGAAACTAAAGTATTTGACATCAAGAAGTACACTATACTCCAGGAGAAGATCGACGAAATTGGCAGAATGCTTGGCGGGTGGATACGCTCAGAGGTATCCCGATAACTGAAAAGGTGCCATAAGGCACCTTTTCTAATGAGGAGTGACTTCGGAACGAAACCCGACGCCGAACCGTAGTTGTCGTTGGCATTGTCGTACCAGTTCGTGTCGAACTTGACCTTGCCGTCGTTCCAGTTGAAGTACGGAGCGTGATCGAAGCGAACATCGGAGTCCGGATATTTACCTCTGTCCATCCATGGCACCGAAGCTTGAAGATGTTCCTCGTTGGTAACAAGGCATAATCTTGCTCCTGAATTTAATCTGGCAGTACCCGCCATATAGGCTTAGTGGTCTGCCTTGAACAGAGGTAAGCAGTATCTCCTTATTGCGGCACGCTTCCCCAAACCTTAGTCGGGAGAACTCTGGCCGGTTTCTCCCGCCTCCGCCGAAGCTTCGGACGGGCAAGCAAAAGAGAAAGAGTTCGGCGACGGCAATCCGTAGACGACCGTGCATGAGCCTAGACTCATTTATAAGTATATCAAAATTATTCTCCTCATATAAAAGAAAACCGGGGTCATCCACTTTGCTTGGTAGCATTGTGGACAACCCCGATCATTTTTTGCCGTGAATGCAAGAGTCAAGGATACAAAAGACTCAAGCATTCAAGTAGCAAGGATCACTCCTGCGGAACGAAACCCGACGCCGAACCGTAGTTGCCGCTGGCAATGCCGTACCAGTCCGTGTCGAACTTGACCTCGCCGTCGCTCCAGCGGAAGCACGGAGCGCGATCGAAGCGAACACCGGAGCCCGGATCGTCAAACTCGTCGCCAGCACAGTCGATCCAGAGATCGTCGTAGTGCTGGAGACGCTCCGCATGCGTCAGTATCATGATCCCGATTGCGAACGCACCGAGGCCAAACTCGTTCGTCACGAAGACTTCACGAGCACGACGGACAGAACGCCCCCGATGACGGATGCCGAACTGGGCAGCCACCACGAGGATGTCGTGATCCTTCTGCTCGTTGCCGAGCTTTTGGAACACCGACGCCGTCTTGGCGGTCTGGCGCAGACGCTCTTCGTTGATCTGACTGTCACGGTAGTTGTAGAACTTGCCGTTCCGAGACTTCTTGATCGCATCAAGCACCTTCTGCACTGCTTCGCTGTAGGTCGGTGCGATCGTCTGCCACTTCGGGATGGCGAACCATCCTTCGGCGTTGGCAGGAACCGCACGTTCCGCGAGCTTCTCGAGGGCGTTCCCGACACCCGGGAAGATCTGGGAGAGAATTTGCGTCTGCTCCGTGATTCCCTTGGGTTTCGTGTACCCCGAGAGGTACCCGTACTTCGAGTCGACCTCCTCGTCCTTGAACTTGTCGGAGACCGACAGGTCCTTGAGCGAGGCGAGGGCGGCCGTGCGTACGGCCTCGGCGAATTCGTCGCCGTGTTCGATGACGCGCTGGGCGCCAGGATTGTCGAGACCGAGCTCACCGAGAACCTTCTCGATGGCATCGGATCCAAACCGGTTGATCTGTTTGATCTGGCCGGTCGTTGCTGTCTGCTGAGTAATCGCGTTCATTTGCGTTATCTCCTTCTGCCGCCCCTGAATGAGACGAGCCCTCCATTTCTAAAAAGTAGCTCGAAAAGTTTACCCGTCCGTAGCTTTAGCGAAGGAGGGCTCGTCTCATTAAGTGATCCTTTACAAAGAACTTTAACTGGTTTTAGTATAGCAAATAATAGTTATTTTGTCAATACCTCATTGCCTTTCTCTGTAATTGCAACTGTGTGTTCGAAGTGAGCACTACGAGAACCGTCACGAGTTTTGATGGTGTAGCCGTCAGAAGATGTTTTTATACTCGGTTTACCAACATTAACCATCGGCTCAATGGCAATCACCATTCCTGGTACCAACTCCTCTCCGCTTCCTTTATTGCCGAAATTAGGAACTAGTGGGTCCTCGTGCACACTGTATCCGACACCATGACCGGTCAGACCGCTAGCGAGAGTAAAGCCACTTGAGCGAACCGTCTCACTTATGGCAAAACCGATATCGCCCGTTTTCTTTCCAGGTTTGGCATTACTAATACCCTGCTCTAGCGCTTGCCTAGTTACTTCAATAAGTTTTCTTGATTCATCATCTACCCTACCTGCCGGCACAGTAATAGCCGCGTCTGTGATGAGGCCTTTATGTAACAGACCGAGATCGAGAGAAACGATATCGCCTTCACTTATAATTCTTTCCGCTTCATTAGGTATGCCATGAACAATCTCATCATTTATAGACACACAGAGAGCGGCCGGGAACTTCCTCCCGGCTCCTTGAGGCTTATAACCCAAGAATGCTGGCTTATCTCTGCCTTCTTTAATCAACCGCAAAGCCTCTTCCTCTAGTATGAGAGTGGAAATCCCCGGTTTTACAAGTTTTCCAAGCAGAGAGAGAATTTCAGCGTGTCTTTTGCCACCCTCTCGCAAGATCTTAATTTCCTCTGGCGTCTTAAGCTCGACACTCATATGACAGCAATAATATCAGCATGAACTTTTTCTATCGTTTGTTCACCATCAATTTCAATAAAGCGACAGAGCGGATTGGTCTCGAAGTATTTGACGGCAGGCATGACATCTTGATCAAACCAATCCAGGCGTTTATTGATCTTAGCCAAAGTTTTGTCATCTGAACGCCCTCTGGCTAGCAACTTCTCTTCGGACCACTTGCGAGAAACGTTCAGGTAAATAATTGTTGGGTTTTCTCTTTTGTAAAACTGGAGGGCGGAAATAAGCACCTGGGCTTCATCTATCGCTCTGGGTGCGCCGTCAATAACCAAATGCATGCCCTCGTCCAATTCATCAATCATGACCTTGCTCCAGAGGAAAATGCCCAAGAAGTCCGGCTCTCTATGATCTTTCTCATATAAATCTTTGGCAATCTTCGACGAGTAACCTTCTTGACGAATAAAATCACGTACATAATTACCCGTTTCGATATATAAAATTTGCCGCTTGTCCGGATCATGATACGCAATGTAATCATTCAAGAGAGCGGCTTGTGTACCTTTGCCACAACCAGAACGCCCGATAAAAACGACTGTATGGAGCATGTATACAGTTTATAGGTTCTAGGTGCTAGGTGCTAGTACTCGCGGGCAGAAATTTGCGCGTCAACTTTCTTCACCAGATCGATTACTACCGATACAACGATGAGGAGGGCTGTCCCGCCTATTGCCAGAGATTGAATGCCTGTGATGGAGCGGAGGATAAGAGGCAAGACGGCAATAGCTCCTAAAAAAAGTGCTCCTACCAAAGTTAGACGCGTCAACACACGGGAAATATATTCTGAAGTAGCATCCCCCGGACGCACTCCCGGGACGAAGGCCCCCGACTTTTGAAGATTGGTGGCTATAGAGTCCGGATCAAAGGTCACCGCGGTATAAAAGTAGGTAAAGAGAAATACGAGTACGAAATAGGCAGAAGTATAAAACCAAGTATTGGCCAAGAGGGACAGGGCAAATTTAGAAGTGGCAGCTATGGCAGCCACAGAGGACTGGCCGAGAAATTGGAAAATCATTTGAGGGAAAAGGAGGATGGAAAGAGCGAAAATGATCGGAATGACTCCAGCCTGATTGACACGGAGAGGCAAATAAGTAGATAGTCCACCATAAGTACGTCCGCCTCTAACTTGTTTGGCATAGGTAATAGGTATCGGCCGCTCCGCCTCCGTCACTACTACTACTCCAAAAGTGACCAGAAGGGCCACGGCTAGACTGGCCAGATAGATCGGTATCTGCGCAGGATCAAAAGTAAAGAGGAGTTGGCTCACAACTGTCGGTAGTTGCGAAACGATACCGGCAAAGATGATGAGTGATACTCCATTGCCCACTCCAAACTCGGTGATGAGTTCTCCCAACCACATGAGAAGCATGGAGCCGGCCACGATTACTAAAATATCCACCAAGAGAACGTTAAGGGAAAGTTGAGGTAAAATGTTCTGTCCTTGGAGTATTTTTATGAATGCATATCCTTGAATGATGGCCAGAGGCACAGTGAGCATCCGAGAGTATTGGGTAAAGCGGCGTCGGCCCGCCTCCCCCTCCTCTTGGTACAGCGCCTTGAGTTTAGGCACCATGACGGTCATAAGTTGCATGATGATAGAAGCTGTGATGTACGGGCCGACGCCGAGCATGACGATAGAAAGATTTGAGAGCCCGCCGCCAGAAAAGATATTCAAAAGATTAAGAAATTCACTGCCGGAGAAAAGACTCTGCAGACGTAAAGTGTCGATGCCCGGAATGGGAATGATACTAAACAATCTAGAAATAGCCAGAATCCCCAGCACAAAAAGAATCCTCGTCCTCAAGGACTTGTCCCCGAAAATAAGTTTTATCTTTTCACTAATTTTTGACATGCTTCTTTTCAGCTAAAAACTTCTTGAGAGCAGTCCCCTTAAGCTTAACTTGGAAAGACTTGAGGGACGACTTACCACGCCCACGCAGTTTGGGTATGCGTTTGATAAAGTCACGTAGTTCTGGACGTTTTTTGCGACCGGCGCGAGCGTTTTGGCCTTTAGTGCCGCGGCCGCTTGTCTTGCCGCGCGTGCCGCCGCGTCCAACTTGTCGCGCGTGCCTTCTCTTCGTCTTAGCCTTAAGTGTATGGAATTGCATGTTATTTACGATCTCTTATCTTGGTAGCCTCGAGTATTCTCAATGCTTTAATAGTGGCATAAGCATTATTGGCGCTATTTTTGCTTCTCGATAAAAGTTTGGCACCTACCTCTCTAAGACCGGCGAGTTCAAGCACTGTACGTACAGAACTGCCGGCGAGAATTCCCTTGCCACGAGCTGGTCTAATTTTAACACGCGAGGCACTAAACTTGGCTTCCACGTCGTGAGGTATGGACATTTCCCTGGTGGCATTTACAGTAACCATATTTTTCTTGGCGTCACGAAGCGCTTTGTCTATAGCCAGAGGAGTGTCAGACGCTTTGCCTTGCCCGACACCAACCATGCCTTTCCTATTCCCAGCTACCAAACAAACAGAGAAACTGAAACGTCTCCCTCCGGCCATCACACGAGTGACACGACGAAGGCTTACTATTTTCTGATCAAACTCTGGTTTGGTGCGCGTATCGCGACGAGCCGGCCTGCGACCCCGACTTTTCCCCTTACCCTTATCACTTATCTTGTTGTCTTCAGCCATATTTAGAATTTTAACCCGGCCTTTCGCGCCCCTTCAGCTAAAGCCAGAATCTTGCCGGTATAAATGTAGCCACCACGGTCGAAGACTATTTTATTAATCTTTTTTGCTATGGCTTTTTTGGCGATTTCTTGACCCACCTTACCTGCATCAGACCCAGAAGCGGAAACTAGGGTGGAAGCTTTCTCGTCGTCAATAAGTTGAGCGTAGATGGCAGTATTTGATTTGAAAACAGAAAGACGAGGACGCGTCGAAGTGCCGGAAATTTTAGCTCTAATTTTTTTGCGTTTTCTGTCTCGTGCGGTTGCCATTTTAAACTGATTTTTTACCCTGCTTACGCCTAATAATCTCCGTATCATAACGCATGCCTTTGCCTTTATAAGGTTCTGGCTTTTTGAGCGAACGGAGTCTGGCGGTAAATTGTCCGACCAGTTCCTTATCTCGGCCAGAAATGGTGATAATATTTTTTTCGGCCGTGACCTTCAGTCCCTCTGGGATAGGGACCTCCACTGGGTGAGAGAATCCGAGAGCAAGAACGATCTTGCTACCTTTGACTTCAGATTTAAATCCAATACCTTCAAGAATCAGTTTCTTTTCAAACAGTTTGTTCACGCCGAGAATCATATTGGTAATGTGAGAAGCATAGGCGCCCCAAAGAGCCCTTGATTCGAGGGTAATCTTTTTCGGATTGACGGTAACTTCTCTGCCATTGATCTTCACTTCAATCACTGGGTGAAGAGTACGTGACAGTTCACCTAGTGGCCCTTTCACTGAAACCAAATCACCGGAAACTTTGAGCTCGGTTTTTTCTGGCAGTATTATGACTTTTTTCCCTATACGTGACATAAAAATAAATTACCAGATAGAAAATAAAGCTTCACCACCTAGTTTAGCCCGTCTAGCGTCGCGACCAGACATAATACCTTGGGAAGTAGACAAAATAAGAGCTCCATAACCATTTTTCACGGGGCGAATTTCGGAAAATTTCTTGTAAATCCTTTTGGATGGCTTGGAGATTCTCTTCACACCTTTTATCTTCGGTATACGATTCTCCATAAAAAGGTTTATGGCCAATACTTTCTTACCCCCGCCCGAACGACCGTTCGGTCGGGCGGGTTTTTCCTTTACTTCAAAATCTTTAATAAAATGTTCCTTCTTTAGCACTAGAGCAATAGAATTTTTAAGCTTAGAGTAAGGGACAGAAACTCTATCGTGACCAGCGTCGCCGGCATTTTTTATCTGTATGATCATGTTCGAAATTGTATCCATTACCAAGAAGATTTTTTTACGCCTGGAATCTTGCCTTCGTTAGCCAGCTCCCTGAAGCAAATTCGGCAGAGATCGAAATCTCTCATATACCCACGCTTCCTGCCACAGCGAAAACAGCGGTTAGTAGCCCGAGTGGAGAACTTGGGTTTCTTCTTCGACCTTGCAATTACTGATGTTTTGGCCATTTTAAACTAAATAAGCTCCTTCGAGCAGTTTCAAGAGCTTATCACAGAGATTATCCAAACTCAAGCCGCATAGCGGCAAAAGAAGGGCGCTGGATTGCTCCAGCGCCCGGCTCACGCAGATCACGCGAAATGTACCGCACTTCGCGTGGCAAGCCACTCTCTCAGTCGGTCGAACTGCTCTTGGCCAAGTGAGCCAAGCTCGGTCTCATCTGGTAGCCCGGACAAATCCTGTGGAGGTGTCCGGAGCTCGTCGGATATGACCACGACTAGGACACTGAACCTGCGGTCAAATTCGGCCATGAAATTTCCTTGGGCCCTGAATGATTCGACGACTTGCCAAACTTCCGTACGAGCCTTCTTGACGTCAGCCAAGGTAGACATGTGAACCCCCCTTTTTTCTGTTTCAACAATACAGCTTATTTTATGATCTGTCAATAAAACTACTTCTTGAACGGAAAACCGAGGTTGAGGTGAAAAAGGTGTCAGACACCTTTTCCTTTTTGATATATAATATT
>Ga0156207_117_pt1 | contig 18023 bp, 19 predicted proteins | sample RifCSPlowO2_12_FD_107860 | JGI IMG/M metagenome (GOLD analysis project Ga0156207, IMG submission 107860) | Candidatus Zambryskibacteria bacterium RIFCSPLOWO2_12_FULL_45_14 | reverse complement strand
CCGAATGGGCTTTTTTGCATGATACGCTACTCCTTGTTGCTTATTGCTGGTTGTGGCCTAACGGCCGTTGATGACTTCGCGAGCCTTCTCGCTACACAGTCGGCTGGAGGCTTTGGAAAGTCGAAACATTCCGCTGTCTCCGGTCAACTTGCGCAATTTGTTGCGCTGTTCTCTCGTGGTATTCGTCACAGCCTTCTCCAACAGTGGAGTGATAGCTAGGACGAAGTGAGCCAGGATTGCCATCGACTCGTCGTCGACCTCGTCCTGCTCTGATTGAGTTTCGCTTGGAACTTGAACAGTCTGTTCTTTCTGGGCTACTCCCAGTTCTTTCAGCAGGCGACTCTTCGCCGCCTGTATGGCTGTTACGCGGTTCACGTGCATCTCCCGAATTTTCGCACCACGCACCGAACTGGTGTTCGATTTACCGTGAGCAATCCGAAAGATGGCCTCGATATTGTTGAAACCGAGTTGCTTCTGCGCTTCCTGCAGGGTCAGGCTTCCGTATGCCAGCATCTCTGCCAGCAAATAGTTGACCTGTCCGCGCAAGTTGCGAAACTCGACAACGTCGTAACCGACGGTTTCGAGAAAGAATCTCAGCTTGAGTAACGACCCACCCAATGGCTTATTGTGATCCGACGTCCACGTAGTGATTGCACTCGCGTTGACGCCGATGAAATTTACCATCGGTAGCTTGGCTTGCGAGGAATTGCGCGCACCCTTCGGCGGAAGAAAATTCTCCGCATAGTGGTACAGGCATTCCTTGGTTGTCCCACTGAAGGACAGCTTACTCACGAGTCACCTCCAACTTTTTGCTTGTTGCTTGACACTATTTACTTATTTCAAAGAGCGGGTTTTAAAACCAGACAACTGATTCGTCGAGTTTTCTCTTCGCGAACGTTATCATAAGATTTGCATAATGTCAAATATTAAATGTTGACATTTCTAGTAGATGTGATACAGTGTTTAAGGATTTGGTCACTCTCGACCAGAGACCAAAAGGGAGTAGCATATGCACACATTGCTTGACTCGTTGCGCGCCAAGCTTGTTGCTTGGGCGCGGGAAGCGTCGCTTGAACAGCTCGGAAAGCTGCCGGAGGAGCTCTTCAACACCTTCAACACCCAGGTAACGGAAGGTGAGAACGGCTCGTCGAAGCTTCCTCGCATTCGCAAGCGTGTCCGAACATCGATGACACGTGCTGATGCCGATCATGTCCGGTCGGTGCTCGCGAAATACGAGAAGGGCTCGGAGAAATACTTCGAGGCGCGCGACAAAATCGCGCGCGAGACCAGGTTCACGCGGAAGCAAATCGGCGCTGCGATGGTCGGTCTCGAGTCGGCAGCCAAAAGAAAGGAGGCACGGAAGAAGTGAGTCTGGCCAAGTCGGCCACAGAGGCGGGTCCATACTGGACCCGCCTGTTTTTATTTAGTCCTGTGTAGAAAAGCGTTTTTGAGGGTTTCGGGATCAGCGTACTCGAGTTCAGCGCCCGTTGAAAGCCCTCGACCAAGTGTGGAAAATTCTAAGGGTAGTCCTTCGTATTTTTGTTTGATGAACTCAGCAGTGTTCTCGCCGTCAAGATTGGCATTCATCGCCAAGATAATTTCTTTTATATTTTTACTTTTCTTGATTCGTGCTTCTAGCTCCTTGATTCTTATCCTCTTCTCTGGTTCTTTCTCTAAGATAGGCACCACTCCGCCTAAAATAAAATAGTATCCTTTATAACCTCCACTCTTCTCCACTGCTTCGAAGTCGATGTCGCGAGGTACAATCATGAGCATGGAGCTATCTCTGGTATCATCGGCACAAATGGAACAAACTTTCGCCCCTCGACCATGCTCGGGGTAAACAAAAAATCTCATACATTCTTCGCACTGGATTATTTCTTTTTTAAGATCTTGAATCGCTTTTGTCAATTCACTGGCATAATTGCCATTCCTGGACAACAAAAAATATACGAAGCGTTTAGCCTGTCTTGGCCCGATACCCGGGAAGCGCCCGAAAATTTCAGATAACTTATCAATAGAATTCATAGACTCTTGAACTCTTCCTCTGCCTTGCCGTAATTTGAGTAATCGATTTCGACGAAAGTGTTGAAACGAGTGTGGTAGTCGAGTATGACGTTGCCTAAGGGACCGTTCCTGTGCTTGGCAATGATTAGTTCTTTTCTCTGAACTTCTTTCATCTTGCCACTTTCATCGCGAATATCTTCTTCATTGGAGTGTATAAACATCACCAAATCAGCATCTTGTTCTATGGAGCCGGAGTCTCGAAGGTCAGAGAGCTTGGGCTTACCACCGCGAGTCTCGACCGCGCGCGAGAGTTGGGAAAGTGCAACGACCGGAATATTGAGCTCGCGCGCGAGATGTTTGAGTGAGCGGGAAATCTCGGTAACTTGTTGGACCATCGAGTCATTGACGCGCGCGGTCGAAGGCGCCATGAGCTGCAGGTAGTCTACGATAAGGAGCTTGAGACCTTTCTCGATCTTAAGTTTACGCGCCGCAGAACGCATTTTCATAATAGTATTGCCTGGTTGGTCATCGATATAGATAGGAGTACGTGAGAGCTCGTCTAGAGCGTCGCGAATGTTTTTGAAAACATCGTCTCTCCAAGTGCCTGTCTGGGTACGAATACCTTTCCTGATGACAGAAGAATCGGTGCGTGACTGGGCGGCCACAATACGGTCAACCAATTGATCTGAGCTCATCTCTAGTGAAAAGATGCCCACAGGAGTGCCGTGAAGACTGGCTGTCCGTCTGGCGATATCGAGGGCTAGAGCAGTTTTACCCACAGAAGGACGAGCGGCGATGATGATTAAATCGGAGTTTTGGAACCCGCCTAAAATGTCATTAAGTGATTTGTATCCAGTCGGCACTCCGCGCAATTCGTGTTCAGCGCTAGAAAGTTTCTCGAATCGTTCGAAGGCTTCGTGGAGTAGGGGGAGAAGATCTTTGAAACGGGCCGAGCCGGCGAAGTGCTCGGTGATGTCAAAAACTTTTTTCTCCGCTTGGTCGAGAATTTCTTCCAGTTCACCGGCCTCGTTGAAACCAAGATGAGAGAGATGTTCGGAAGCTTCAATCAGTTGGCGCATCATGTACTTTTTCATCACGATCTCGGCATAGTGTTTGACGTTCGCGGAAGAGGGGACCGAGGAGGAAAGTTCAGTCAGGAACGTAGCCCCGCCAATTCGTTCGAGCAATTCCTTCTCTTTCATCCTTGAAGAGAGGGAGAGAATGTCTATCGGTTGATGCTTGCCGAAGAGTTCAAGCATCGTCTCGAAAATTGTTTTGTGTTTTTCAAAATAGAACGAGGCTGGGATGACGATATCGAGAATCTCGTAGATGGCATCGGGACGAAGCATAATAGAACCGAGAAGCGCCATCTCCGCTTCAAGCGAATGTGGCGGAACGCGTAAACCAGTTTTCTCATCAAGAGTCAGAATATGCATCCCGTTAGAAGCAGGTCGCGGTCAGCGAGCTCTGCTTAATTATTTCAGTTATAAAAATTTGATCAGTTGTCATTTTCCAGAACAGCACCTATTGAAACCTCGACCGCGGCTTCTAACGGGATGCATAAGATAATCCTACCAGCCACTCCCGAGTTCGCAAGCTGTAAAATGTTAAGAAATTAGGGTGTAAGTTGTGGAGAAGAAATTTTATTTGACATGACTTAAAATATAATGAATACTCAAATAGGAGGTGTGGATGAGAAAGTCACGAAGGATTGGAGGACTCCTGGGTGACGATGAGACATTCGGGAGAACCAACGAAGATAGGGTGGAAGTTGCCCTGAGCACTCTCCAGGAGGAGGGGCAGATCGTAGATTACATCCGAAGCGAGCCGCATGGGGAACTAGACAAGCGAGGGATCGACTTTCTAGTCTATCCCGAATCTGACTGGTTGATACCCCTTCAGGTTAAGAGTTCAGTTGCAAGCGCAGAGGACCATCGAGCAAAATACGGCCCCAACATTCCGTGTATCATTGTTTTCGACAATGATACGGAAACCGAACTCAAAGAGTCCGTGCTCAAGGAGCTTGGACTTTCGATCAAAGGAATCCTTTTAAGGCCGCGCGATTGAAGAAATCGCGCGGCCGTTCGTTTATTTTTTAAACACTTGAAAGGTTTCTCCTGTATCTCTAATTTCGTAGCCTAAATCCTCAATTTCTTTTCTTATCTTGTCTGCTTCTCTGAAATCTTTTTTATTTTTTGCCTCTTGTCTCTTTCTACCTAACTCCATGATATTTTGTGGAACTTCTAAGAACTCGTTACGTTCAAGATCTAAACCAAGCACTTTATCGAATTCGAGAAGGGTAACCCGTTTATCGGCAGGGGAGACAGACTCATCTTTTATAAGTTTCCAAACCACCGCGAGCGCCTCCGGGGTATTGAGATCGTTTTCTATTGCCTCCGAAAATTCTTTTTTGTAACTATCTCTTATGGTACCATTCGCGCGAATTAGCCGACTATAGGTTTCCTTTAGTTTTTTATACGCATTTCCAGCCGCTTCGAGCGCTTCCCAGGAAAAAGTGACTGGAGTTCTGTAATGAGCCATGAGCAGAAAGTAGCGATAGGCGAGGGGAGAGAAGCCTTTTTCCACAATAGAACTAAGAGTGATTTGATTACCTTCCGACTTGGCCATTTTGTCATCAGCAACATTTACAAACTCATTATGTAACCAATAGTGTGCCAGCTCACAATCGCACGCATTTTCTGATTGGACAATTTCGTTATTGTGATGAATCGGAGCCAGATCTATACCGCCAGTGTGAATATCGAAAGTATTACCCAGATACTTGGTGCTCATAGCCGAGCACTCAAGATGCCAGCCGGGGAAACCCTGCCCCCACGGGCTAGGGAAACCAAGGTTGGAATTAAATTTCCATAAGGCGAAGTCTTGCGGATTTCGTTTCTCCGTATTTTCTCTTATTCTCGACAAGGTCGAACCTTGTTGGACAAGGTTCGACCTTGTCGTTAGTCTTCCGTAATGTGGGTCTCTTGAGGTATCGAAATATATGCCACCAGAAGTTTTATAGGTGAAGCCTTTTTCTTCAAGCACTTTGATTAATTCAATTTGTTCGGGCAGATGTTCAGAAGCTTTCGGTAAGACGTCGGGCATCTTGATATTGAGTTTGGCAATATCTTCCTTGAAACGTTCTGTATAGAAGTCGCCGAGTTCTTTCATAGACTCCATACTTATCATCCTGCCCTCCCGCTTCAAGCCCTTGATTATCTTGTCTTCTCCTTCGTCATTGTTACCACCGATACCCACATCGGTGATATTCATCACTTGCTTCACCTTGAATCCGAGAAATTCAAAAGTTCTGCGAATAATATCAGCTAGTAGAAACGAACGCAGATTACCTATATGAACATAATCGTATACCGTAGGGCCACAGTGATACATCCGCGCCTCGCCGGTCTTGATAGGCCTGAACTCCTCAAGCTTATTTGTTAGGGTATTATGGAATTTTATAGCCATAACTTCATTATATGCTAGAATACTGGAAATGGAATTTATAAAAAGACACGCCGCGATCCTTGTACTGGGCGTGATTATTGCCACGAGTTTCTATACCATCGGCTTTAATAGAGGAGAGAAGAGTTTGTCCACACAAGTAGTGGAATTAGAGAATGTAACGGAAGGTGAGCCGATTGGCGTTGATTTCTCACCCTTTTGGAAAGCGTGGAATCTTATTAACGAGAAGTACGTACCCGCCTCGACCACGGCTAAAGCAGTAGGGAACCAGGAGAAGGTTTGGGGCGCTATTTCAGGATTAACCCGCTCTCTTGATGATCCGTATACCGTTTTTTTCCCGCCCGTAGAGTCTAAACTTTTTGAAGAAGATATTCGTGGCAATTTTGAAGGAGTGGGGATGGAAGTGGTCGCTCAAGAGGGAGCCGTAACTGTGATCGCCCCGCTCAAAGATTCTCCAGCAGAAAGAGCTGGTATCATGGCTGGCGATAGAGTTATTAAAATTGGAGATAAAGAGACCAGCAGTCTATCTACCGAGGAGGCGGTCCAACTCATCCGCGGACCGAAAGGGACACGCGTCACCTTAACGATCTTTAGAAACGGTGTCAAAGAACCATTTGAAGTGGCAGTAGTGCGTGATGTCATCAATATACCAACTATCGATACTAAGGAATTGCCTGGAGGTATCTTCCTCATAGAACTTTATAGTTTCTCCGCACAATCTCCGAACCTTTTCCGCCAAGCTTTGCGAGAATTTATCTTGTCCGGCAATGACAAGCTTATCCTCGACCTGCGAGGCAATCCTGGTGGATATCTGGAAGCGGCTATAGATATGGCTAGCTGGTTTCTCCCACCAAGTAAGGTGGTGGTGAGAGAGGACTTTGGCCCGACAAATGATGAGAAGGTTTATAGAAGTAAGGGCTATGACATCTTTAGTGAGGATCTTAAATTCGTAATCCTGGTAGATGGAGGATCTGCTTCAGCTTCTGAAATATTAGCCGGAGCTCTCGTGGAACACGGTAGAGCGGTCTTAGTCGGAGACAAGACTTTCGGTAAAGGCTCTGTTCAAGAACTGGTAAACATCACTTCTGAGACCTCGCTCAAGGTTACTATCGCCAGGTGGCTTACTCCAAATGGTTTATCAATATCCCAAAACGGTATTACCCCAGAATTCGTCGTCAAATATACCCCAGCCGATAGGGAAGCCAAGCGCGATCCCCAACTCGACAAAGCCATTGAGATTCTTACAAAATGAAAATTATTTTACTCAAAGATGTTAAAGGGGTGGGGAAGAGATTCGAGGAGAAGAATATTTCGGACGGCTATGCCAATAACTTTTTAATCGCAAAAAATCTCGCGTTACCTGTGAGTCCCGCCTCTTTAAACATGATTAAACAAATGAAGGAGCGAGAGGATAAAAAGAGAGTAGAAGAAGAAAAAGAAATAAAAGAAAAAGAATTAAAGCGTAAGGAGAAGCACGAAGCACTTGAGAAGTTTAGACAGGAAGGACGTGCATGACCTTCTTTTTAATAACCATATTGTCGAAATGCACTTTTCGTTTGTAAGTGAGAACGACTCGACCGTTCTTGATAGCGAAGAGGGTGTGATCCTTGCCAATAGCTACATTCCTGCCGGGGAGGACATCAGTACCACGCTGGCGCACTAAAACAGAGCCAACTTGAGCCAAGTCGCCTGGAGTGACCTTGATTCCAAGATATTTCGGGTTGGAATCTCGGCCGTTTTTGGTTGTGCCAGCTGATTTTTTATGTGCCATGTTATTATAAGGATATGAGTCCCGTTAGAAGTAAGGAACCGATGGTTCCTGCCGACTTGCAAAAAGCAAGTCGGACTTCTAACGGGATGAGTATACCGGAAATTATCTCCTATGACAAGGACGGCCAGGTTGTGCACTTCCCACTATTTAAAAAGCTTTTTCTCTCGCTTGTGATCATATTAGTGGCCTCGCTTTCCTTCGGCATCGGTCGATTGTCTGTAGTAGGGAACAGAGAACCTATAAAAATTGAGTATGAGCCCTTAGAAACAAATCAAACCGCAACAGTTATAAATACCCAAGTGGTGCCTGTACCGCGTAGCTCTGTGCAGCAGAGCGAAGTGGTAGGATCAAAAAACAGCAATAAGTACCATTACTCTTATTGTCCAGGAGCAAAACAGATAAAAGAAGAGAATAAAATCATCTTTGCCACGCCAGAGGCCGCGGTAGCCGCCGGATACACCTTGGCAGCCAATTGTACGCCAAAATAGGTTAGGATTTAGTGCTTAGGATTTTAAATAATATGGCTCAATAGAGCCATTCTAAACAAATTTGAACACACAAAATGCTTGACTTCAATAGTCGAGTGTGCTACTATACTAGTAAGTCAGCAGGTGCTGGCTTTTCATTTGAGGGAGCCCCTTACGGATACGGACACTCAAAATTAGAAATTTAATCTACTGTTATTTTACAGCTTACGACTATTAGTCTTCTTTTGAGCCTTTCGTCTTCTGCTGTTGCTGTACTTCCTGCATTACCTTCAATGGTTCTGCCGGGGAGTGAGGTGACAGTAGAGATAGCACCTAAGGAAATCAAATCTGAAGACTATCAGCCGATTACAGATTCGAAAAACGTCGAAAGATTCATTAATGACTACTTCGCCGATATTCCCGTCCTTGCCGACATCGCAAAGTGTGAGTCACGATTCCGTCAATTCAACTCAAACGGTGATGTCTTAAGAGGGAATAAAAACCGCTACGACAGAGGAGTGATGCAGATTAACATCTTGTATCATGCCGAGACTGCAGAGGGACTTGGGCTTGATGTCCATAATCTCGATGACAACGTCGCTTATGCACGTTATCTCTACGAGAGACAGGGCGCCAAGCCGTGGATGTCTTCTTCAGCCTGTTGGGCTAGGTTCAATCAATCTGAAATCGCTAAGAGATAATTCTCCACCAAACAAACCCCCGTTAACCACGGGGGTTTGTTGTATAGCAAGAGGCTCCAGTGAGCATCTTGCTACTCACTGGAGCCTTTCAGATCTCATCTTCGGTCCTTGTGTTGATCGCGACCGCCAGATCCTCAGCAGTAATGCGCTCAGATTCTCTAATCGCATCACGCATGGGCTGAATCCGCTGATGCCACTTGCGACCGAGACGCTCGAGCTGTCTTCGTTCTGCAGGGGAGAGACGATCAAGTGAGAGTCTCTGTCTCCCTGGCTGTTGTGACTTGGGCACAGGACACCTCCAGTATTGATTTTAACACGAATTAAAATCGGGCTAGGGGATAGGACTTTTGGCTTTAGATGTATGTCGCACAATATATCTTTTAGACATACACAGTATATCTAAAAGATGGCATCCATTGTGCAACGCTTTGCATCGCACAATGTTGCCTATAAACAGCCCCCTCACTCAATTGAAAATTGGTCATTGAAAATTTATTGAAAATTTTAAATTAAAAATTGTAAATTATCCCTCACCCCACCCTCTCCCCTCTTTTGACTAGGTAGGGAAGTCGTTTTCTAAATTATTGATTTTATTGATATTTCTGTTATTGTTGCCGCAGAAATCGCTCAAGCAGTTTGAGAGGAGACAACGCATGATAGAGAAGGTAGTACAGATTCTTGCCAGACTCGGGGCTGTGATCGACAAAAGTCACCTCGTCTACACATCGGGCAAACACGGCTCGGCGTACATCAACAAGGATGCGATTTATCCGCACACGGCGGAAACCTCGCACCTTTGTGAGCTCCTCGCTCTGGAGTTCGTAGCAGATGGGATCGAGGTCGTCATCGCGCCAGCAGTTGGAGGATGCATTCTTTCCAACCGAGTTGCGGAGCACTTGACGAGGTGGGGTGCCGATGAGGAGGTTCTCGGTGTCTATGCCGACAAGGATGGTGACGGATTCGTCATCAAGCGCGGCTACGACAAACTCGTCGTCGGCAAGCGGGTGCTGGTGGTGGAAGACGTTCTGACCACTGGTGGCTCTGCCAAGAAAGTGATTGAGGCTGTTCGCGCGATTGGTGGTCACGTCATCGGCTTGGGAGCCCTCTGCAACCGTGGAGGTATCACAAAAGAAGATATGACTGTACCGAAGCTCTTTGCGCTCCTGAACGTGAGGCTCGACACGTGGGACGAGGCAGATTGCCCACTCTGCCAACACGATGTCCCGATCAACACAGACGTGGGCGAGGGCCGGAAGTTCCTGGCCAAGACGGCCGTCACCGAAAGGTGACGGCCCTTTTCTAATCCCCTGCCTGCCGGCAGGCAGGCCTATTCGTCGAGCAAACTAGACCACCATTTGAAAGTGAAATTCATTAGAAGATACACTGGCACGTATAACGGCGAGAGCAAGAAGAAGACTATTAATTTGACAACTCTTAAAAGAATTTTCACAATATAAGTTCCATTATCTTCTGCCAGACATAAATTACCGGAACTTTGATATAAGCCCAGGAAGTGTTCAACACATCTCGGATATAGAGAACCGTGTTCCTCCCCTTCTCCGACTCTATCGCTTCGAAAATAGACCAGTTGAAAAAATACTTAAGCAAGGCCAAAGCAATGATGATAAGTATGAGCCAGCTGATAAAACCCCTTTTCATACATCACAGTCTACCTCTCGACAAAGCTCGAGGCAAGTTAGAGAGATGGCAGACCCGCCTGCTAACGACTGAGCGTAGCGATGGCGGGCAGGTAATCAAGCGGATCTAGATAAGCACTAGGACCGAGAGCTACCGGCACGATGGTGTGTTTACAGTTTAGACTTGTTGTAAACTGACGTATCTCCACACCTTGGCTAGCAAAGAGACCCAGATGCAAATGTGGTCCTGTTGAGTATCCAGAACCGTTGACTCCGGGTGTTCCGCCCGAGTAGCCGATAATCTCGCCGGTTCTCAAATTCTGTCCAGTTTGAACGATAGAAGAAGAGAGATGCGCGTAAACGCTGGTAAGGCCATTGTCGTGTTTGATAAGTATCCATCTGCCGTACGAACCACAAATCGGCTTCCCTTCCCTTCTCAATTGCGCGTTCATCTCATCTGTATTGCCAGTCCCTTGTACAGTACCGGAGAGCACGGATTTCACAGCTGTGCCCATAGATGCTCTGAAGTCAACTCCGTTGTGCGTGCCGGAAGTATAGAGACGACTCGAAGCCGATGTTTTCCCAAAACGCTGAGTGACAAAAATGTTGTCAAGGGGCCAAGACAGGATGCCCGGTCGCGGCGCGGGGATAAGTGATGGATCGAGAGTAATCTGCAATTCTGATTCGAGTCTGAAGAGATCTTCTTCGAATTGCTTCTGTCGGGCCGAGTTTTCGGCGATCATTTTCTGATATTCGACTTCCTTATTTTTGGTTTCGGCTAGTAATCTCGCTTTGGCCTTCTGATTTTCTTCCACCACCGATTTCTGCCCACTCAACTGGCCTTTGAGACTCACTTGTTCTTCTTTCACTTTTTCTTTTTCGAGCTTTTTCTGATTGAGCGCTTTGCGAGTCTCGCGCAAATCATCAATTTCTTCTTCTAAACGAGTGTTGAGACTTTCGAGCTGGCTCCTATCTCTCCAAAGATCGGAGAGTTCTACAGAAGAAAGAATGTTAAGAATGAGAGGGCGAGAGTCGTATTCAGAGAGAGCCGAGATAGTATTGAGAATGGCCTTCCTATGGGTTATGATCTGTCGCTCCTTTTCACTCATAGTGTTTTCAAGAGAACGTATGGTCAGATTGGTGGAAGTAATTTTCGACTGGGTAACACTAATATCCGCGTTTAGCTTTTTCTTGGTCGCGTCCAGAGATTTGACCGCCGCGCCGAGAGTCTGGCTCTCTTTGTTGACCGCTTCCAGTTCAGCTTGGAGTTTCTTCTGTTCTTCAACCAGAGTTTCCCTCTCCAGCCTGACTTGCTCAATCTGCCTTTCTAATTCACTGGGACTTGCTCCTAGAAGTATAGTCGGAACAAGAAATACGACTAAAAAACTTATATAAACAGTTTTTCTCATCACTCTCTTATTCTACCAAGATTGAAGTGTTTTCTGTTGACCCAAGCTAATTTCTTCTCGTCAAAAATCGCACCACCTTTGTGAACCCGTGATAGATCAAAAACTTTTATCAATTCCTCGAGAGTAAATATTTCCTGTTCCGTTCCAGGATTCCAACCAAGTAACGCTAGATAGTTGATAATGGCCGCTGGCGAGTAGCCTTTATTGCGATAGTAATCAAGTGAGACTGACTCTCCATGCTTACGTTTAGAGAGTTTAGAGCGGTCTGGGGCAAGGATGAGGGGCAGATGAGCATAAATAGGCCTTGGTGCACCAATAGCTTCCTGTATCAAGATTTGCCTAGCTGTGTTAGAAATATGATCCTCGCCACGAATCACGTGCGTTATACCAGATTCGAAATCATCAATTACCACCGCGAGATGGTAGAGCGGTTCATTTACGCTTTTTGCTATAACAAAATCTTCTAATTCAGTGGTGTCAAACTCGATCTCTCCACGAATCAAATCATTGAATTTTATTTTTTTATTTGGATTTTTGAAACGTATTACCTTGTCGTCAGATTCGTAAACCGAACCCTCGTCCAGCATTTTTTCTATATAACTTTTATATACCTCTCCCCTCTCCGATTGCCGGTATAATTCGTCGTGCTTGAGTCCAAGCCATTCGAGACTTTCGAAGATATCATCCTCAAATTCTTTTTTTGAACGCTCTTTGTCTGTATCCTCTATTCTTAAAATAAATTTTCCATTATTTTTTCTAGCAAACAAAAAGTTGAAGAGGGCCGTGCGTGCACTACCAACATGAAAATTGCCCGTCGGGGACGGAGCCATGCGAACTATTACCTGCCTGCCGGCAGGCAGGCTTTTATCACTTTTCGATTTCATGACTTAGGGCTATTTTAAGAATTTCTTCTGCCACCAAACGCGCCGCGTTTGGTTTATAGAAAGCTTTGGCCGCCGCTTTCATCTTCTCTATCTCAACTTCATTGGTCGTTAAACGCTCAATTTCTGAAGCGAGAATATTGACTGTAAGATTATCTTCTTCTATCACCTCACAGCCACCGGCTCGAGCATAGGCGAAAGCATTGGAGTGCTGGTCTCTACTGACCTTCTCGTTGATCGGGATGATGATACTAGGCACTCCCCACGCCGCGATCTCGAAGATGGTCGAGCCAGCGCGAGAGACTACAACCCTAGCCACACCGGCGGCCATGCGGAGAGCTAAAGTATCTAGATAATCAAATGCCTTGTATCTATCCTTATGAGACGACTCGAAGAGTACTGCCTCCGAAGTCACTTTGGCTTCCTCGACATTATTCTTGCCAGTTTGATGAATAACGACGTACTTTTCCACCAGATCTTTCAGACCCTCAAGGACGACATCATTTATTTTCTGCGCTCCTTGAGAACCGCCCAGAACTAAGACTACCGGCATGCTTTCTTCTATCTTGAGAAACTCGCGGGCACCGGAGGTAATAGGCAGAGCAATATCCTTGCGTATCGGCTGCCCCGTATAAGCCACTTTGCCGGTTGGGAAGAAACTGGCCGCCTCTCTGTAAGAGACCGCTACTTGGTAAGCCCACTTGCCTGCCCAAAGATTGACTCTGCCAGGTATGGTATCGGACTCATGAATAACCACGGGAATTTGCAAGATGCGCGCCGCCACCAGCGCCGGAAAACTGGCATAACCGCCTTTGCCGAAGATAACATCCGGATAGAGTTTGTAAACCTGATAGAGAGCTGTGAGTACTCCCCACCCCATTTTAAATAAGTCAAAAAAATTATTTAATAGACTCAAAAGCCCAGGATTGCGACGAAGTTTGCCCGCTGTATTCTTCTTGTAAGTAATGCCGTGCTCATATAGAATCCCGGGGTTATAAGGAGTGGGAGACATGTAGAAAAGTTCTAGTTCTATGAGTCTCTTCTCTTTGGCAATATCGTTCAATTCTTCAGCAATAGAGATTATCGGGTAAAAGTGACCTCCTGATCCGCCACCGGTAAATAGTATACGCATTGATTATTTTGATAATTCGCGAGTCTTAGAAATAGAGAGGATGATACCCACTTCAAGCAGAGTGACGAAGAGGGAGGTCCCGCCGTGAGAAACGAAGGGCAAAGTAATGCCTGAAAGTGGAATCACTCCGAGCATGGCGCCAATATTAACGAATGCTTGGAAGACAATCATTATAACAATTCCGACTACGGTGAGTCTACCGAAAACATTGGTCGTTTGAGAAGCAATTTTGAGTCCCCGTGTGGCAAAGAGGACAAAAATTAGGAGCAGAAATACGCTGCCGACGAAACCGAACTCTTCCCCCGCAACGGCAAATATGGAATCCCCCACTGGTTCCGGGAGATAGGTGAATTTCTGAACACTCTGACCAAAGCCACGTCCGAAAAGACCGCCTGAACCGATGGCAATGAGAGACTGCCGAATTTGATAACTTGCTCCCAATGTGTCCACTTGTGGATCAAAGAAGGTGATAACACGTTGCATGATATAGGGTTTGGTATAGGCAAGAAAGGCGAGTCCTACGGCGCCAGCGAGAGCCAAAATAAGCACGTGACGCCATTGTCCCCCGGCGGCCACAAACATGGCCACGCCGGCGATAACGACTAAGATGAGATTGTCGGTATCGGGTTGTTGTATGAGAAGCGCGGTGGAAATACCGATGAGAATAAGAAGTGGCAAGAATCCCCAACGAAAAGTTTTTATTTTTTCCTTAACACCGGCGCACCAGGCCGCGAAGTAGAGGATGAAGGCTAGTTTCAGAAACTCTGATGTTTGGAAAGAGATGGAACCAATTCTAATCCAGCGCCGCGCTCCTGCATGTTCGAAGCCTATTTGGGGGAAGAGAACCAGGATATTCAAAACAACGGCAATGATCATGAAGTAGAAGGCAAACTTCTTCCAGATTTTCATATCAGAACGAGCGACTATGATCATCACGAGAGTCCCTAGAAAGAGCCCAAGCACAGTCTGAGAGAAAGCGACACTTGAATAATTTGAGGCTTCTCTGGCCAAAAGACCCAAAGATGCCGAACTGAATATAAAAAATCCCACCACTATCAAGACAATAGAGATAAACAAAAACGGCTTATCAACTTTCCTTCCACTTGCCATAATTATGGGGTGAATTTTATCACAAAATGTATTGAAAAAGCCGGAGTTTGGTCACAGGGACCAAACTCCGGCTCGATGATGCTCGATGACACAGTGAGAACTGCTAGCGCGCTTTCAAGGACCAGGCACTATCGTCGCTCCATAAGCATCCCCACTGCGAAACAATACAACCACCAAATGGACAGGGCGCAAAAGGTGCACCTAGATTCTCGTACCTCATCCCCCAGACCTCATGTACCATGCCATTTAGTATTTCTCCTCGTCCATCTGGCGCTCTTGTCGGACCAGTGCTTGCTCCACCTTCGACCATTTTAAACACATACCCATTGCTTACGCTTGTTCTTCCTGGACCTTGAAACATTGGGGTGCTGAAGCCAGATGAAAATGTGTCAACATCAATTAACCCCTCACCGCTCCCGCCCTCGCGCGTAAGAGGAAATCCGGAAAGTACTCCGGAAGTGTAACCATTCACATAACTTTTCACTCGCACAGACACGGGTCCAGACCAAGCACGGAGCTCTGTAGGCCAGTCTCGATGCAGATACTGGGTCTCCACGTATCCAGTCTGCTCGTTGAAATAGTGATTTTCCCACGGGTAGCACCTTGGACTCACCTGCATCGTAAACGTGTAGTTACCCTTGACCTCCAGAAACGGAGCCCCGGCTTGTGTCACTGTAATAAAACGTCCAGCGACCGTGATCACAGTCGTCCTCGTTGTGTTACCCGGATTTGAATCCAGGCGATACGGAATCAAAGCATTACCAGTTCCACTGCTAGCAAGAGCGAACTGAAACCACAACACGTTCGTGGTCGCGGTCCAGTTGCAGTTGCTGGCGGTGGTGATGGTGATGTTGCCCGTACTCACCGTGTTCTGGTGAGAAATGCTGGTCGGCGTGACGGTGTAGGCGCATGAGTTTGACGGTGAAGTTGGGTTGCTTCCGCCAGTATTCGGTGCCGTTGGTGACTTCTTGTCGCAAGTCACGCATAGAGCACAAACAATGACCAGAGCGAACAGTCTCGTTGTCATATAGCACTCCCTCGTAGGTCGTCAGAAGATAAGAACGTCTGCCTATATTAATACTACGATTTTTTATAAAGTCAAAGAGACCGTATAGTCTCAATAGCTTTCCACCACCTTGGCACCACTTAATTTCTCTATAGTCTAATTCGTGCGAATGGTAGAATAAGGTTTTGTATAAAAAGCGAGCTCCACAGGTCATGTGGAGCCCTCAGTCTCTGTACGATACGCGTCGTACATTTCCTCGATTCCCTCTTGCAAAGTTCCGAGGCCCATTTGCAAGCGGCGCTCGTCAACCTGTTCGGGGTTTTCAATTGTCCAAGGAACGAAGTTGTTGTCGACCTCATCGAACTGTGTGCCGTACAGTTGTGGCTGTCCGAGGTTTACTCTCACACGATCTTCCAGGTAAGCAATACATCTCCTTTCAACTTCTGTTTCCAACTCTGATTTCATCAGAGTCAGGCACTTCTTTTGAAAGTCGACGTCATGGTCTGCGTGTTGAACCAGAAGCCACGCGGCATGAGCCGCCTCATGTCCGACCTTGGAAACAGTCGGCCAACCGATCTGCTTCACAAGCTCTTTCATTCTGTTCGTGTGGCGTTGATCGACCTTGGCATCCCAGCGTTTAGATTGCCGAGGGTTTCCAGGACGCATCTCTTGGTCGACACGCCCCATATCCAATAGTTCACTTGCTATTCTCGGATATAACATGTCTACCTCCTACACACAACTCTATCATGCAATATCATTTCTGTCAACTTATCAAGACTAAGATGACGCCAATGATGGCGGAGATGACGGAGACGATCCAATAGCGCATGACCACTTTTTCCCTCGGCCAACCGAGAGCTTGGAAGTGGTGATGGAGCGGAGTAATTCTGAAAACGCGGCGCTTGTTGAAATATTTGTATACATTTACTTGAATAATTACCGAGGCAGAGGTTAGAACTAGGGGCAACGCAATAACAGGCAGAAGGAGAACAGAGTCGGTAAGAAACGCGATGACAGCCAGTACTACCGTAAGCGCCATCATCCCCGTCTCACCCATATAGAAACGCGCCGGGGGCACGTTGAACCACAAGAATGCCAGGATCGCTCCGGCAATAGCGCCCGACAATGCCGAAATATCTATCTGATTATTGACGAAGGCAATGACTGCGAACGCGGTAAAGATAGACGTGAGCACCCCACCAGCCAAGCCATCAAGACCATCTATAACAGAAGTGGAGAAAGTCGCCAGCATCACCAGGACAAAGAAAGGAATGAACCATATCCCGAGTTCCCAACTACCATTGAACGGTATATGAATGGAGCTGAAGTCTAGTTTGTAATAAAACCAGAAACTGATCACGAGACCAATGAGTGTGACGAGAAAAATTTTGATCTTGCGATAAACAAGCGCATCTTGGGCAAATTTACCAACACCATAGATATGCAGGAGATCATCTGCTAATCCAATAAACGCTGCCAAGAAAAAGGCTGCTAGTGGCACTAGAGTTTGACTTCTCGAGAAGAAATTAAGCTTCAGAGTCAGATCCGACGGCCAGAAAATTGAAAGAAGATAGATGATACAGACAGTGAAAAGTACTGAAACCCAGATGATCACTCCACCCACTTTTGGAGTGCTAAGTTCATGTTCGGTATTATGAATGCTTTTGAAAGTTTCGGAAGTGTCAGCGTTAGTCCTCGGCGACTTCTTCCACATTTTGTACCGATAGAAATATCTAGTGAAAAAAGGAGTAACGGCAATACCGATGAAGAAGGTCAGAACGGTCGGTAAAATTATCTTAAGGATGTCCATCCCGTTAGAAGCTAGTGCTAATTACTTGCTGATAATAAATAATGTTCATGGCTTGTATATGTGGGCTTCTAACGGGATCCATGTTCTATGAAGACATTGTACCAAATGGCGAGCATGAGGAGGAGATAAATTTTTCTTGAATTATCGGCTCTCTTCTCGGTATGATCTTCAATCATTTGTACGACATATCGTACATTCATATGGCTCTTGATGTAAGAATTATTGAGAATAGTGTCATAAACATCTTTTCGATCTCTCGTGAACCAATCCCTAACAGGCGTTGGGAAACCAAGTTTCTTTCTACTACGAACTGACTCTGGCAAAACTTTTTTGAACGCTTCTCGCAAAAGATATTTAGTAACACCACTTCTCCACTTGAACCGGTCTGGCAAAGTCGCGGCAAGACGGGCTACCTCTGTGTCAAGAAACGGTACCCTTAGTTCGAGCGAATGTGCCATAGTCATCTTATCGGCCTTGGCCAAAATATCTCCAACAAGCCAAGTATGAATATCTATGTACTGCATCTTGGTGGAGTCGCTTAAATCTCTTACTTTTTCATACAAACTGTCAAGGTTGAACCTTGACATACGGTCTTTCCAAAGTCTTTTGACCTCATTTTCTGGA
>Ga0156207_115_pt1 | contig 18714 bp, 18 predicted proteins | sample RifCSPlowO2_12_FD_107860 | JGI IMG/M metagenome (GOLD analysis project Ga0156207, IMG submission 107860) | Candidatus Zambryskibacteria bacterium RIFCSPLOWO2_12_FULL_45_14 | reverse complement strand
ACAAGAAAATTGACGTAGCCGTTCTATCGCCCAAAAATGAAAAGACCGCAGAAGCCATCGAGGACTTGAGGCGCCGCGGCTATATACCGGAAGTCTTCATGGTCTCACACCAAAGTTTGGAGAAGGTTTGGGAGAGATATAAAGACTTGTCGTATTCACTTGAAACTAAATCCGGAGCCCTCGATATATCGAACGACGACATTTTAGAGATGACCAAGTCAGTTCACTCGCTTACGGATATAAAGAAACTGATTGAGGAAGTGCTTTTAACAAAACGTGCTTATCGCATTTCAAAAATCCTAGAAATAATTCTAGCGGGCGCCATTAATTTAAATGCATCCGATGTGCATTTGGAACCGGAAGAAAGGGATTTACGCTTGCGTTTTCGGATTGACGGCATCTTGACTGACGTTCTCCACTTCGACTCTGAAACTTTTGAATTACTCTTATCCAGAATCAAACTGGTGAGCGAACTTAAGCTCAATGTTAAAGAGAAGGCCCAAGATGGCCGCTTCTCCATCAAACTCACCGATATAGAAATCGAGGTGCGCACCTCTCTTCTGCCCGGTCCTTATGGGGAATCGGTGGTCATGCGTATCCTCAATCCAAATTCAATCGCTATTGACCTTGAGAAGCTGGGAATCCACCCTCGTTTACTCGAGATTTTTAAGAAAGAGATTAGAAAACCAAATGGACTCATCCTTACCACCGGCCCAACTGGTTCTGGAAAAACTACCACTCTTTATGCTTTCTTGAAGAAGATTTACACACCAGATATAAAAGTGGTCACCATAGAAAATCCGATTGAGTACCACTTGGAGGGTATCGTTCAGACACAGGCGGAAGCTCCCAAGGGTTACTCCTTCGCGGAAGGCCTGCGTAGCGCTCTGCGCCAAGATCCGGATGTGATCATGGTCGGAGAAATACGCGATGATGAAACCGCCGGGGTGGCCATCAATGCAGCCCTCACTGGCCACTTGGTTTTTTCAACACTTCACACCAATAATGCCGCGGGTTCATTCCCCCGTCTTCTCGATCTTGGAGTTAATCCGAAGGTAATCAGTTCTGCCTTGATTATTTCCATTGCTCAGAGACTAGTGCGCACTCTCTGCCAGGACTGCAAAAAAGAGATCCCACTTGAAGGAGCCAACAAAAAAACCATTGACCAAATTATCGAGACCATACCCGATCCAATTTATCTCGAGGGAATACAGAGAGATCAAATTTGGTCAGCTGTTGGTTGTCCGAAATGTAGCGGTTTAGGATTTAAGGGCCGAATTGGAATCTTTGAGGCTATTCTGGTAGACGCCGAGATAGAGAAAGTGATTATCACTAACCCTTCCGAACGCGATATACGCGAGGCGGCCAAAAGTCAGAAACTTCTTACCTTAGCTCAAGATGGTATTATTAAGGTGCTCTCCGGCGTAACAACGCTAGAAGAACTCGACCGTGTAGTAGACTTCTCGTCAATATAGAAACTGGGAGCAATTAGTGAATCCCGTACGAAACCTATTTATACAAGCTCTGGAAGTATTAAACTTATCTTAGTCAATATTGATTAGTTTCGTACGGGATGAATAATGAGGACAGGACTGCCGGCAGGCAGATCCAGTGCATAAATCTCTAAGCAACATCCCGACGCGAGGTCGAGACTGAACGAATCTTTCAAGGATGGCCTCAGAGACCTGTAAGAGTACCAAGAGCGTCCTTAGAGAAAAGCCCAAATGTCCCGGAGGGCACGTTGCTTAGAGATTTATGATCTGGATCCCGTACGAAACAACTTTATACAAAACAATGAACAATAGTTCTTATCTAATCAGTTATAAGCAGTGGTTTCGTACGGGATGGACCGATCAAAGCCTAGCACACAAAACTTTTTATGTCAAGTAAGCCCCAAAAAAAGAAGGAGGTGCCAGAAGAGAATGGATATGCTTCGTTTCTAGACAATGAGCTTAGACCTTCGAGTTGGAAAGACTACATAGGTCAGAAGGCGGTCAAAGACAATTTGCAAATCCTCATCCGAGCGGCTACAGAGCGGGGTGTCCCTCCCGAGCATGTTCTTTTCTACGGTCCCCCGGGACTCGGGAAAACTACTCTCGCCCACTTGGTAGCCAAGGAGACCGGCCGAGCAATCAAGATTACTTCTGGTCCGGCTATAGAGAGAGTGGGTGACCTGGCATCAATTCTCACAAACCTTGCCACCGGTGACATCTTGTTCATTGATGAGATTCATCGTTTAAATAAAACTATTGAAGAAGTTCTCTACCCCGCTATGGAGTCGGGTGTCCTAGACATCATCATTGGCAAGGGACCGTCGGCGCGCACCATCCAATTAGAATTGCCTGCCTTTACGCTACTGGCCGCGACAACACGTGTGGCTATGATCTCTTCTCCTCTGCGCAGTCGTTTCTCCGGCGGAGTATTTCGCTTGGAATTTTATACTGAAGATGAGATAGCAGAGATTCTCGGTCGCTCGGCCAAAATTATAGGTGTAAAAGTGGAAGACAACGCTCGGAAAGAGATTGCCGGACGTTCTCGCTTCACTCCACGCACGGCCAACTATCTCCTTAAACGTGCTCGAGACTTCGCCCAAGTCGAAGGAAGGCCCCTTGATAAGAAAACGGTGGAACTTGCCCTCAAACTTTTGGGTATTGATGAAAAAGGCCTCTCCCCTTCTGATAGGAAACTTTTGGAAATTATCGCGGATAAGTTCGGTGGCGGACCGGTGGGTCTCGGAACTTTGGCGGCCGCGCTCTCTGAGGAAGAAGCGACGATTGAGGAGTTCAACGAACCTTACCTTTTGCAACTTGGCCTCATCGAGCGCACAGCGCGCGGCCGCGCCCTTACTCCACATGCTTACGAGCACCTTGGTAAAGTTCCTCCTGCCAATCTGCAAAAGAAGTTAATATGAGTCCCGTACGAAATTTAGGTAGTATAATTGTCGTATTAATAATATGAGTTTATTTCGTACGGGATGAGCGGACACAATAAATGGTCTAAGATTAAAAATAAGAAGGCGGCGACAGATGCGACCAAGTCCAAAATTTTCTCCAAGATGACCAAGCTTATTTTTACTGCTTCAAGACAAGCAAATGGCGACACCACTTCTCCCATTCTCCGATCAGCTATAGACAAAGCGCGAGAATACAATATGCCGGCCGATAATATTGAGCGAGCGATCAAGAAAGGGGCGGGGGTAGATGCTGAAGCGCTCGAATCTATCACTTACGAAGCGTACGGACCAGCTGGTTCGGCCTTGATCATAGAAGTCCTGACTCCTAACAGAAATAAAGCGGCCCAAGAGGTAAAATTTATTTTATCCAAACACGGATTCGCTCTCGCCTCTCCCGGTTCAGCTACCTGGGCGTTTGTAAAAGAGAATGGAGAATGGAAACCAAACACCACCATCCCACTTTCAGAAGAAGATGGAGAAACTTTAGAAGCCCTTATTGGAGAACTCGAAGACAATGACGAAGTCCAAGACGTCCACACAAATGCAGTCTAGTATTGTTTTGGCTATTGATCCGGGGTTTGATCGCGTTGGTATTGCTGTACTTTCGCAAAAAGACAGAACGACCCTCCTCCACTCGGAATGTTTTAAGACCAGTGTCAAAGAGAGTCGCGGAAAACGTCTTTTGGCTATCGGCTCACGTGTAAAAGATACCATCAAAAAGTGGAAACCGAGAGACCTGGCAGTAGAAACTCTCTTTTTCAACACCAATATCACCAGCGCCATAGGAGTAGCGGAGGCGAGGGGTATAATCATTTATGAAGCCACGCGGGCAGGGCTAGAAGTATTCGAGTATGGCCCACAGACGGTCAAGATAGGAGTCACTGGCTACGGTAAAGCGGACAAAATTCAGATGGAAACTATGGTCAGAAAACTGGTCAATTTGCCCAAACAATCCTCGAGACGTCTTGATGATGAAATAGATGCTATTGCGCTAGGAATAACTCACTTAGCAAGTAAAAAATTATAATTCAAATTACATTTTTGTTTCTAGCCCTTGAGAGTACCTCCTAATAAGCTTGTCTTTTTTATCTCTACGCCATTTTTTAATCTGGATCTCGCGTTTTCTTGCTTGGATCAAATCAGGGTATTCTTCCCAAAATACTGTCTCGAAACTGGGATTATTTTTTGTAAAGTTAGCACCTCTTTTACGATTGTGTTCGTTAAGTCGTTTCAAAGGGTGCTTACTCATTCCAACATAAACTTTACCCCCCTTGTTTTTTATCATGTAAACCCATGGCATACATTAATACTACCCTTCGACTTCGCTCAGGGTCCACTCGACCTGTTTATAAACAAGGTCCTCTTAACAAGTTGCCGTGGGGCTTGCCACGAGCGAGCCTGAGCCTGCCGAAGGCGAGTCGAGTGGATAACTCATCTTGCAACCCAAAAGGGTATCTGATACAAATAAGTGCATTAAAAAAGTAACAAATTATTTATACTATGGAAGATGACATTCTTAAAGATGACCTTGAAGATCTTGACGAAAGTATTGTAGAGAAAAAAAAGATTGACCCATTAGTCGACCCATTAGACGAAGCGGAAAGTGTTGACGTGTTGGCAGAAGAAGAGGAGGAAGAGGAGGAGGAACCCTTTGACGACATCAACCCAATTTAGATTAGAAAAATTCGACTCTTAGAAAACGGTGTTTGCCGATGCGGTAAACACCGCTTTCTATTTCCTTGATGGCCCCTTCCTTATTGAGCCGGTTAAATTCTGTTTTGGAAGAAACTAAACCTTGCTTCAGTAAAATTTCCACCAGCGGGGTATCTTTGCTCGCTTTCACTGTTTCAATATCTTTAGGAATACCCCCCTTGGAAAAAGTTTCTTCGAAACTTTCCTGCGCTTTTCTAGCTTTACCTTCTCCGTGATAGATTTTAGTTATTTCAAAAGCTAACCGCGACTTGGCTTCTTTGGGATGACCTTTCATAATTTCGTCAACTTCATCTAAAGATACCCTGGTACAGAGTTTGAAGTAAGGCAGGATTTGTTCGTCCGCAATACTCATCACTTTGCCGTACATATCATTTGCCGGGAGATTGAAATTGATGGTGTTGCCCCAGCTTGAACTCATTTTGCGCCCATCGAGACCCATGATTGGAAAAGTTGTCATGACAATGCTCTGGGGAGATTGGCCAAAATGCTCTTGGAGAGTGCGCCCTGCCAGTAAGTTGAAGCGTTGATCTACACCCCCCAACTCGACATCGGCCTTAACAGCTACGCTGTCGTAGCCCTGCATCAGAGGATAGAGTACCTCGCGCAGAGAAACCCTCTTCCCTTCGTTTAGACGACGCTTAATATTATCGCGAGCAATGAAATCAGAAATCGAGAACTGGTCAGCGTGCTCCACAATCTCGCGGTAAGTCAAAGGTTCAAGCCATTCTGAGTTATATCTTAATTCTGTTTTTTCAAGATCAATAACCTTTCCAATTTGAGTAAAATAATTTTTCTTATTTTCTTCAATAACGTCTTGGTCTAGCATTGGCCGCTCGCTATCTTTATCGGAGGTGTCACCAATAACACCAGTAAAATCACCGACGATAAGAATGGCTTGGTGACCCAGTTTTTGGAAATCACGCATTTTAAGTAATGGTACGGAGCGCCCGAGATGGAGGTCCGGGCTTGTCGGATCTATACCGAGTTTTACTCTAAGTTTTGCTCCAGAAGTAACCTTAGATTCCAAATCTTTCTGGCCGATAACTTCCGAAACCCCGCGAGTTAGAAGTTCTTCTATGTCTGTGCCCATGAAAGTATCTTAACATATGTTAAAATGGGCTTTCCCATGAGAAAAATTAGGAAATTTTTCCAACCAAATCACTCTCTAGCAGTAGCAGCTCTAGTGCTTTTCCTCTCCGGCTTATTAATACTCTGGGTGGCCTCCCTCCGCATCCCGGCTCTTGAGAGCATCGCTGAGCGTAAAGTTGAGCAGTCCACCAGAATTTATGACCGTACGGGTACAATTCTCTTATACGACATGTCTCGCGACACGAGGAGAGTGCCCGTAGCACTTGAGAACATATCTAAGTTTGCCAGAGATGCCACCTTGGCCATTGAGGACAAAAGCTTCTATTCTCACAACGGATTCCAGTTAACATCGTTCATAAGGGCTATTTTGATAAACGTCAGTAGTTTTTCCTTCAGCCAAGGCGGTTCGACTATCACTCAACAGGTCGTCAAAAATTCCATACTCACGACAGACAAAAGTCCGACCAGAAAATTGAAGGAGTTGATTCTTGCCCTTAAACTTGAGAAGGTTCTGACCAAAGATGAAATTCTCACCCTATATTTGAATGAAATCCCTTATGGAGGAACTGTTTATGGCATTGGAGAGGCGGCGCAAAGTTTTTTCGGCAAACCAGCAAGTGATTTGACCTTAGCCGAATCGGCATATCTGGCCGCCGTGCTCAAAGCTCCTACTTACTACTCCCCATACGGCACCCATCGAGAGGACTTGGAAGTGAGAAAAAATCTTGTCTTGAGTGAAATGCTCGCTGCTAGCTTTATCTCTGAAGAAGAGCTTATCAAAGCCGTTGGGGAACAAGTAGAATTTTTACCGAGACAAAATACCGGAGGGATCAAGGCCCCACATTTTGTATTTTTTGTCATCGAACAATTAGTTAAGAAATACGGTGAGGATGCCGTGCTTAACAACGGATTTAAAGTTATAACCACTCTGGACTACGACCTGCAGCAAAGGGCTGAGGCTGTTGCTAAAAAGTATGGGACGATAAACGAGGAGCGATTTAAAGGCAAGAATAACGGCATGGTTGCCATAGACCCCAAGAACGGTGACATTTTGATGATGGTGGGGTCGCGAGATTATTTTGATAAAGATATTGACGGCAACTTCAATGTCACCACGGCCTATCGCCAGCCCGGCTCGACTTTCAAGCCTTTTATTTACGCCACAATGTTTAATAAGGGCTACACTGACCAAACAATACTCTACGACACCCCGATCCAGTTCTCTCCCAACTGTGAGCCAGATAACCTCATTACAGACGACATCTGCTACGCACCAGTAAATTACGACGACCGATTCCGCGGGCCCATGACCATAAGAAATGCTCTCGCTCAATCAGTAAACATCCCGGCAGTGCAAGGAATATACCTGGCCGGGGTAAATGACTCTATAGCCACAGCCAAGAGCATGGGCATAGGAAGTCTGAATGACCCTAACCGATACGGACTTTCTCTGGTGCTTGGTGGCGGTGAAGTTTCGCTTCTGGATATGGTCTCGGCTTATTCGGTATTTGCCAACGATGGCATTCGCAATCCTTATAACCCAATATTATGGGTGGAGGATATAAACGGGGATATTTTAGATAAATATTTCCCATTCCCGAGCAGAGTACTTTCGGAAAAAACTTCGAGATTGATCACGGACATTCTCTCGGACAATGTGGCTAGAACTCCGGGATTCGGGCCAAACTCCGCTCTATACATACCCGTACGGCCCGTAGCGGTGAAAACTGGCACGTCCAATGATTATCGCGATGCGTGGATTATCGGCTATGCCCCCAACCTTGTCGTCGGCGCATGGGTCGGCAATAATGACAACTCGCCAATGGAGAAAAAAGTTTCTGGCCTAGTAGTCGCACCTCTCTGGCGTGAGTATATGGAAGATATTTTACCCCTCTTTCCTGTAGAAACATTTGTACCGTCAGAAGCCGAGGACTTAAGTGGATTTAAACCGATTCTGCGCGGAGATTGGACGACTGGGGGTATCCACTCCACCCTTTATTGGGTAAATAAAAACGATCCGCGTGGTCCGATGCCAGAGAATCCTTCTTTTGATTCACAATTCAACAACTGGGAACACAGTGTCAACTTATGGGCACGTTCTAACGGACACTAAGATTGATTCATGGGCATCACAAGGTAAAGGAAGCTCGTATCCCCCACCCCTTGAGTGATGATGGGTTTGGCCTGACCACTGAAGCTTAAAGCAATACTGTCTGTATTGATGGATTGGAAGCAATCTGTAAAATATCGGTGGTTAACATTAATAGAAATATCTTCTCCTTCAAGAACGGCTTCGACGCTGTGGGTACTTTCACCTATATTGGAGTTCTTTGACTCAATATTAAAACTTTTATTTTTAGGAGATAATTTTAAGGTAAGTTGATTGAAGTTATCTGAGAATATCAAACTGGTCTTAAGGGAATTGATTAAATCCTGTTTGAGTAAAACTGCTTTGGAACTGGTTTCTTTGGGTATAATTTGTTTGTAGTCAGGGAAAGTGCCATCTATAATGCGCGAGGTTAGATAAACATTTTGCGAGCGTAAAGCCATTTGATGCTCTTCTATGGAAATCGAGATTTCCTCCTCGCCCTTGTTAAAAATCTTTATGATTTCCGAAGCGTTCTTTTGCGGGAGGAGGATTTGTTTGAAGTGGGGAATCTTTTTTACCCTTATTTTTTTCTCCGCAAGCCTGAAAGAGTCCGTCGCCGCAAAAATAAGATGTTCCCCTTCGTGGGTGATCGATATTGATGATAATTCGGGTTTTATACTCCCTATTGAGGCCGCGTAGATAACGGACTTTATGCCAAAAATAAGATCTCTCGATGGTATGGAGAATGTTTTGTCATCATTTATCTCGGGAATTAAAGGGAAATCGTCACTCGGCAGTATTTTTATACTGGTTTTGGTTGTGGAAGTTTTTACTTCAAAGACTTGATTTTTGAGATTTAGGACAACATTCCTGTCTTTAGAGGATAAAGAGGAGATGAGGGAAGATATTACATGAGCAGGTACAACAACTACTCCAGGGTCAAGTACTTTTACTGGTAAGGTGATTGAGATACCGAGGTCAAGGTTGGTGGCTTTTATAGATAAAGTGTTTTGTTTTGCTTCAAAATACAAACCAGAGAGTACGGGAAGGGTAATATTTTTACTAGCAATTTTTTCTGCTTTATTTAAAGCTTCTTCGAGATGATCTTTAATACATTCTATTTTCATATTTAAAAATTATTACTATTACTAGGGGTGTGAGTATGTGAATAGTCCGTTTAAGGTTTGTCTTAGGCCGTATTTCTTTTTAATTTTATGGTTAATATGAGGATAAGTAGTGTGGTGCTGGTTTTGTTTGTAAATAAAAATTTTATTTAACATTCCTTTTAACATCCTATTAACATGAGTTATGTTGTTTCTCCACATAGTACTACACAGTTAATAGGTTTCTAATTTGACCAACTTCTTCAAGTAACGATTGGTCCTCTTTTATGTCGGTTTTTATCTTCTCACAAGAGTGAATGACTGTGGTATGATCTCTCCCCCCCAATTTTTGTCCTATTGAAGGGTAAGATATATTAAAGTCCTCACGTAACAAGTACATAATAATTTGCCGGGGCCTAATAACTTCCTTATGCCTTGTTTTTTCATAAATACTATCTTCTTTGACGTTATAAAAGTCTGAAACAATCCGTACGACATCTTTAACAGCGATATTTTTCTTCGGTTTGATGTTATTTTTTATATAATTTCTGACATCAGCCATCACTATTTCCTTATTTTTGAGCTGAGCGTGGCAAAGCAAGGTGTTAACAGCGCCCTCAAGGTCTCTAATATTGCCGTTTATGGTGTGGGCCAGGTAATCTACTATTTCGGGCGCTAAAGAAATGCCTTGCTGCGCCGCTTTTGATGAAATGATGGCTATACGAGATTCTTTATCGGGGGCTGGGATATCAACCGTCATACCAGCCGACAAGCGCGACTTCAACCTTTCCTCCAAACCAGCAATGAAGTAAGGGTGTTTGTCGGAAGAAAAGATAATTTGTCTGTTATTGTCGTATAGGGTATTGAATAAATGGAATAATTCCTCTTGGAATTTCTGTTTGTCCGAGAAGAATTGGATGTCGTCAACAATTAAAACATCATATTTGCGGTACTTCTCCTTAAAGACATTCATCTTTTGGTGTTGAAGGGCGTTCATACAGTCTTGGCCGAATTGTTCAGAGGTCATGTAATAGACCTTTTTCCCAGGATTGGTAGTTTTAATATGATTACCGATTGCTTGGATCAGGTGTGTCTTACCATGCCCGGTAGATCCGTGTATAAAAAGGGGATTGTACATGATACCTAGTTTTTTAATAACAGCTTGGGCAGCGACATAAGCCAGTTCGTTGAAGGGGCCTATGATGAAGGTGTCGAATGTGTAGCGAGGGTTAAGGTTATCATCTTTATTTACTTGAGTTTCTGGTAATGGAAGCTCCTTAGTATGGATATCTTGACCACTTCTCTCCTCCCTTTTACGAGATTCTTCTTTATTTACAACATATTCTATGGCGTGGACAGAGCTCTCAAGGTTTCTTAGACTTCTCAGTATGGCGCTGTGGTACTTGGTTATGAGCCACTCTTTAACAAAGGCGTTTGGTACGGAGAGGACTATGACCCCCCCATCTTCCTTAACAATCCGGGTGTCCTTAAACCAGGTTGTGAAGTTTGCATTGGAGATGCTTAACTCTATTTCCACAAGGACGCTTTGCCAGAGTTGTTTGTAGTCAGTCATAAGAGTTGTCAGGTAACATAGTATATCTTTCCAGGGCCAGATAGAAACTTGTTAAAAGCCTAAAAAATGTTTATAATATGTTTATAACTTGTTGACAAAAAATGTCTAGAACATACCAACCAAAAAAACGCAAACGAGCCAGAACGCACGGTTTTCTCTCCAGGCAAAAAACTTCTACTGGTAAAAGGACAATCAGAAATAGACGTCGCAAGGGTCGCAAGCGTTTAACCGTCTAATGAACCATTTTTATTTAACGGTTAACTCTTCCCCGACGGTGAAAGTGGTAATCTCTGTGTCCAAAAAAATTTCCAAGAAGGCTGTTATCAGGAACATAATCAAAAGAAGGGTTCGAGCCATAGTGCGCAATCTCATAAAGAGCTTAAAGCCAGGAACTTATTTTATTGTGGCCAAACCAGGGGCAGAGAAAATAAAAGGAGAGGAGCTTAGAGGAGAACTAGCAACCCTTCTGAAAAAAGTATAAAATTAACCGATGTCTTTTCTCTATCACACCCTGTTCTTTGATCCGCTTTACAATACTCTTATCCTTCTTTTCAATCTCCTGCCTCCCATAGTGGATGCTGGCATGATCGTCATACTTCTGACTATCTTGGTTCGCATTATTATTTACCCACTTTCCAAAAAAGCCGTGCTCACTCAAGTACGGATGTCGGAGATTGCCCCGAGTCTGGCGGAAATCAAAGAGAAATACAAAGATAAGGCCGAAGAACAAGCCAGACGCACCCTCGCTCTCTATAGAGAAAAAGGGGTCAACCCTTTTTCCGGCATACTGGTGATTATTATTCAGATTCCTATTATCTTCGCTATGTATCAGATTTTTCTCTACTTCCCCGAAGTCAAATCTTCTCTTCTCTATTCATTTGTGTCGGTGCCGGACCACGTCAACACCACATTTCTTGGCTTTTTAGATATAACGGCAAAGAGTATTCCCTTGGCACTGCTAGCCGCAATTTCTACTTATTTTCAATTTCAAATTTCTACCAAAGGACAAGTTAGACCCAAAGGAAATTCTTTCGGCGACAACCTGACCCGTAGTATGCAGACCCAGATGAAGTATTTTTTCCCAATTATAGTTTTCTTTATCTCTTACAGCGTATCAGGGGCCATTGCTCTCTACTGGCTCACCACCAACCTTTTCAGTATCGGCCAAGAAATTTTTGTGCGCAGAAAAATTAAAACTATTCAAGCTTGAGACCCCACAAGGTCAAATCGTTTTTATTGATGAAAATAAGATAATCTTCGTTGGGAGAAAGTTTTAAATCTAAAACGTCAATATCTATGTCAAGATTCTGTTTCGGTTCAGCAAGAACTTCGGCAATATCGGTGTTTGTGTCGAAACGCCAGATGCGATCAGAAAAATGTGTTGCCCCCCTGTACCAATTGTCAGGTTCTCCAGACCCTAGTCCACTAGTGGGCGCACCACAGAAAACTACTCCCACATTTTTTACGCTCCAGACACACTTTTCCGCCAAGGTTGGGGGGAATATTTCAGAAACATCTTTGCTCTGGAGATTATTGGCAAAAAGTTTCGTCCCGCTGCCTTCCGTGTATGAATACAGTATCCTGTTGCCGGAAGCGTTCGGTCTAACCGTAAGCCCATTGAGGGGTCCTATAATTTTTGTCAGCGTTCTGCTTGCAGTATTTAAAGTGTATGCGTAACCGGGCACGTAGGCGCTGGCTTTCGTATAAATCACCAGATTATTTCCGACTGGCACCAAATGCCAGTCCGTGAAAGGAGAGGTAAATAAAGTTTTTACCCCGGTGCCGTTAAATGCCGAAGAGACTAAAGTTTTTGTGTCTCGGAGAGCATAGAAAAGTGTGTTGCCAGAGCCAACCGCGACAGCGTTGATATCTCCGCGCAAAGCAGTAGCCGAAACAGTGTAGAGGCCGTCTGTTGCTTGTGGTGAGCTTGTCGAAGCCAATGTTGCCTTAGGGGGCGTTAAGGAGAGAGAAAAGTTCTCTACAGTGTCAGAGTCATTCTGGAGAGATCTAAATAAGACAGCATTGCCATCTGATCTGAAATAGGCCTCGTAAATTTTCGGCAAAGTCTGGTTAGTGATTTTAGTTTTTGCCAGTGTCGTTAAATTACTCTCATATATATGGCCAGTGGCTCGATCAACGTAACGCACTACCACAGTCGAAGTACCTTTATTTAAAATAACTGCCCCAGCTACAGGTTCCATCGATATGCGAAAAAGACTAGCAGTCGGCTTCCCAAACTCATCGGTTGTTGACTGGTCGCTTGCCCCGAGCGGAGTCGAGGGGTTGGTCGTTGGTTGGCCAGTATCCCCCGCCGTACCAAAAGGCAAAATGCCCCTGATAGCTTCAGCGCTACTATCCGGGCTCTTTACAATAAGGTACCAACCAAAGAAAGTAACCAAGAGAATTAGGAGAACTGTTATTGAAATTATAATTATTTTTTTCATCTTTTTATTTTACATGAAAGTGTGGTCCTGAGGCCGCAGCATTTACCCTTATTATTAATGGGTTAACCCCGGCATTAATAAGGGTTTGTCTGGCAGCATCAGTTAAGACCTCATATGAAGCCGCTAGGTTAGCTCCAGCTGCGACAGTAAAAAACTTATTTATATTAGCCGCACTGGGGTTTGCAATATTTGCATCTACACATGTTCCACTATTGTGGCATGCAGATACGTGAGTAACTGAAGGTGGGTATCCTTCAGTCACAGACCAGGCAATATTATTAAGTCTTAACCCGTTATTTAAAAGAACGAGCTTGTCTCCAAAGTACGGTGCAATAGAGGCTCCCACAGCATCCCCAGACGTTGGAATGCCTAGTGATGCAAAGGTAACGCAAGTAGAACAAGCGGGAGCACCAGTGCCAGTTACAGCAGGTATCGGTTGTGTGGCAACGTTAAAATTAAATTTAACTAAGTTGGGGTTGATGGTATTGAGAATTAACCACGCACTTATAGCTAACAAAAGGCCCCAGATAGCATGTTCTATTGTCTGTTTGGCCTCGCTTTTCCCAGAGAAAGCGTCAGTGGACATATATTTAATACCGCCGAAAATAATCACCAGAACAGCCAACCCGCCGGCTATGGCGATCATTAAAGTAAAGAAACCTTCAATATACTTTTTAGCGTCGACCTTACAAACCTCGTTAGCGCTTCCAGTACAACCACTTTTGTCTAAAGGAAGCGGCGCCAGAAGCGTGTATTCAGTTTGGGCCAACATAGGAGTAGGAAGTAAGAAGTAGGTAGTAAGAATAATAAGAACCATTATCCCATTCCTAAACCCTACCTGCCCGACCCTGTCATTCAGGCGGGAATCTTGAATCTTAAATCTATTCATTGTTGCCAAATTTTATCAAGAAACTATTCCTGGCGTCCTGTAGAATTCTCTTTGTATTTACAATACTTGCTTGAACTTCTGACGAACCAGAGACATCATCCGGACTGCGATAAGTGACAGAGTTTCTGGCTTCCGCCTCGCCAACGTTTGTTTGCCACTTATATTCTAGAAAACTATCCATACGGCCAACAGCGCTAAAGAAGAGAGGAAAAGCTGTGAAGGTTACTTCTTGTCCTTGGAGTTCGTGCACACCACTTGTTTCTCTGTGGAACATGAATCCGTAGAGCGGGTTGTTCTCGTAAACAACTAATACAGGTGGTGTGGAAACAACGGTCAATACTGCGCTTGCCAAAACATCGTCCTCGTTAGTCACAATCTCTACCACAATAGTTTGGGGTCGAGAGATTACAGGGTCGAAAAAGGAGATACTATTTTTCCCCACACCTGATATATTGCCTAACACCGTGCCGTTTTTTGTCCACTTATAATTTAAGTTTGCCGGATTGCCGAGACCTTGCGGTATGGCGACGAAAGTAATCTTGGACTGCTTCGACCACAGTGGCAGTCCTTTATAAAACGGCGGTACGTATGTCCCTCCTTGCCACAGAAGATCTATCTCCTGCGCCGATATAGTAGTAGGTAGTAAGAAGTAGGATATAAAAACAAGAACCAGCCATTTCTTCATGTCTTTATTATATACTGCTTTACTCATCTTTCTTAAGGCTAGGTGTTGATGTGTCCAACCTGCAAGGCCTTGCCTTGCAGGTGCCAGGTGTTAAAATATAAACATGTCATTACGTAAGACGTCTTTTGTTCCAGGTGAGTATTATCACTTATACAATAGAGGTAATAGTAAACAAGAAATATTTCATAATATTGAAGATTACTGGCGTTTTACGGTTCTTCTATACGTATGTAATTCAGACAACAATTTTAGAATGTCTATGATTAAAGACAGCGCTAAAAATGATCCATATCTATGGGAAAGAGGGAGTCAAATTGTCTCTATTGGTGCGTATTGTTTAATGCCAAACCACTTCCATCTTCTAGTTACCGAAAAAGAAAGTGGCGGAATAAGTAAATTTATACAAAAGTTATCCACGGCCTATGTTATGTATCATAATATTAAATATGAAAGGACCGGCGGACTTTTTGAGGGTAAATTCAAGTCAGAACATCTTGGCACTGATCAATATTTAAAATACATATTTTCGTACATTCATTTAAATCCACTTAAGTTGATACAGAAAGATTGGAAAGAAGTGGGAATCAAAAACAAAAAAGCATCATTAAACTATCTGGATAACTACAAGTATTCAAGCTATCTAGATTTTAGCGGTATTAAAAGAAAAGAAGGCGCTATTCTAGACAAGAAAGCTTATCCAGATTACTTCCCATCAACCAAAAACTTTGAGAGAGAAATCCTAGATTGGATAAATTACAAAGAATAACCTGCAAGGTCTTGCCTTGCAGGTTCCAGAATCTTTAATTTCTACTTGAATCTTTGTATTTATATGCTAAATCTGCCAAGTCTTTCTCTTTTTTATCTGCTGTACCGTATTTGTATTTTAAATCTGTGAGGTCTTTGTTGTATTTTTCATGTCCACCATATCTTTCCTCAGTTTCACGTTGTTTCTGCCTCCTTTCTTCGTATAATTTATACCGTTCCTCACGTTCTTTTCTTTCTGATTCTGTTCTTTTATCTAACTCGACTTTTTGCTTGTTCCTCCTTTCGTCAAATTTATCTTTAGACATCGGAGTTAGTCTTTGCATGTTGTTTACTTGAGCCATATTTTTATTACGTATCATTTTGTTGTTTGCTGCAGTTATGGCCATCTCCCCACCAGGAATTTTCCCGACAACTTTCTTGATCTTCGAGTCCAGAGCGAGATAAGTAATGGAAGCGGTCCATGTAGGAAGAATGTCACCTACAATTGGTATAAGCTCAATAATAAAGCTACCTCCAAAAGTGGCAAATCTCTTTGGCTTCATAAAACTCATTCCTCTTGTCTTGAACCAAACGTAAAATGTTAGTCCGGCAAAAATAGTTACAAGCCACCCCATAAATATAAAGCCTAGTAGCCATTGTAGAGCATCATAAAAAAGAGCCACACATATCATGAGTACGATGGTTGTATTATTCAGTCCTTTCTTTTCATCCTGCATCTTGTGGTGAGTTTATAGAACCATTTTGTGCGTCTTTTATTTCAGTTCTGGCGGCTTCTTGCGCCGCCTCTTGCTCCTTCACCGTTTCTTGCCTCGCCTTCTTGATGGCCAGAATTTGTGATGGGTCGGAAGTGATAATCTGGTCTTCTGTATATGAAGAAATGCTTTTAATAGCTACGTGCTTGAGTCCAGCGAAGAATATTCCCTCCCCGACATCTGATTCGAGCAACAAGAATTTTTCCTCGTCCGTCAGGTTAAATGTTTTCTGTAACTCATCTATAGTAGTCGGCGATTGTTTAAAAAGTATTTGAATGGAAGAGTTGGTGATAATAGGTATCCCATAAGGGCTCTTGAGAAAGTCTCCAACATCTTGGGTGATAGTAGCCACGCCGAGGAAATATTTGCGCCCGCGTTTGACGAGTCCCATGAGGAACGAGGCGGTGTCTTCTGATTTCATCATCCACCAGGCTTCATCTATGACCAAGAGACGCTTCTTCAGTTCTTTGCGAATGGCATTCCAGATGTAGTGCGTGACAATGTACATAGCAATGGGCTTGAGTTCGTCCTCCATGTCGCGTAAAGAGAAGACCACAAACTTTCTATTAATGTCGATGTTTGAAGGTCTGTTTATAAATCCGGCCCAGGTGCCTTTGGTGTATTTGCTCAAACGTTGGGCCAATGATTCCCCTCCCTCCATGCCGGAGAGCACCAGTTCGAAGTCGGACATTAAAGGCGGCTCGACGTTGGCGAAATTGGATTCGGCAGTGATATCTTTGAGCGCGTAGGTTTCGGTGATAGCGCGGTCAATGATGGCATCTTCCTCGGCGCTTAAACCGCCCATCATGAGACGAAAGAGACCAACGAGGTTGATGATATTGGAACGCAAAATATTTGAAGCACTCTCGCCTGGTCCGGGGACGGGCAGGTCGAAGGGGTTGATATGATGTTCGGAGTTTAAAGAAATATTGAAGTATCTTCCTCCGGCCGCCTCCGCTATATACTCGTATTCCTTTTCTGGGTCTATCACAATGACTTCTGTGTCAAACATCAAGGTACGCAAGATTTCGAGTTTGGTGGCGTAAGATTTGCCGGCTCCAGCTTTAGCAAACATTACAGAGTTGTAATTTTCTAGAGAGAACCGGTCGAAGAGGACTAACGAGGAATTGTGCCTGTTGATGCCGTAGAGAATGCCCTTGTCGGAAGTCAAGTCGAAAGAAGTGAATGGGAAAAGGGAGGAGAGGGGCGAAGAGTTAAGTTTAGAGTGTACCTCAAGCAGGTCATTACCGAGAGGCAAAGTGCTTTTATAGCCCTGTTCTTGCTGAAACAGTGCCGGCTTAACATAAATAAGTTTAGCTTCAAGGATGGACTTGATTTCAGATTCCGCTTTGTCTAACTCAATGTCTGAGTCACCATAAATAGAGATGTAGAGGCCAACGTCGAACAGTCTTTCTTGGGCTTGTTGGAGTTGATCCCGCAAATTTTCCAGGTCCTGGTACGCCACGTCAAGCACAGGATCGCGCACTAAACCCTTCTCCTCTCGGCTATGTATCTGACTCTGAACCTCCGCCACTTTTCTCTGGAATTGGCGCAAAATCTTCGAAGTTTCGATAGGATGAATAAAAATAGAGACATCGAAGACCTTGTCCATATTGATAATGGGAGAGAACCACCCTTCGTGGAGGAAGCGGGGATATGAAATGACAAAGAAACTTCGCAGAATCTTCTCACCCAAATTAATTTCTCTCGGTGTAACCTTGAGTGCCGAGGGGGCGATTATATCTTTGAGCTCCAGTACTCCGGCCTCGAAAATCTCATGCGGCAAAATTGAGGAGATATCAGTTTTCTCCGGCTGTTTTCTTCTGAGTAGTGAGTCAAGTATGCCCATAATTATATTATAACCTAGAATAAACCCTAAATCCTAAGCACTAAACTCTAAATAATATCCAAATATTAAATCTAAAATATTAAACATGATCAGTTTTGGATTTCTCCAAAATCGATCCAAATATCTTTCTGAGTTCAGTAGCTTCTTGAATCAAGCCATCTTTTTCTGAAACAATGTCGTTATTAGATTCAGCTAAGGAAAGCCAATACTCACTCTCTTTAGCTTCTTTTCTGGAAATCTTTATACGCATAAAGAAATCTTTCCTACTAAGAGACTCGTTTGCTTCTATATAGTTGGCGCCTACAGAGCCGGAAGATCTTATAAGTTGTTTACTATATTCAATATTAGATGTATTTCTAGGCAACTTTTTAATGTAATCTCGCACTTTCTTTGCAAAGATTAGACACCTATCTTCTAAATCGTACTTTTTTGAATTTCGAATTTCGGTCATTCAAATTTATTTAGGATTTAGATATTAGAGTTTAGGATTTACAAAGTGAGTTAGCTCACTTTGAGTGGTTTTTCCGTTTCGCCGGGATTAAAGGCTTTGTAGAAAAGTTCGATTACCTCTTCTGTCCCTAATCGGGCCATGCGGATACCGGTGCGGATAAGCCCCTGTTCAACTACAGACAGACGTTCTTCGAGTTGAGTGCGGTTCTCGTCGAAGTTTGATTCCGTAGTCGCTACTTGTTCCTTCTTGGCACTGAATCCGAGGCGGGAACTAATATCTTCAACTCCCCTTGTGACTCCAGTATTTAAAACAGCCGGGCTGTAGGGCACTATGATAAAGAAGCTCTTGGTCATGATGTT
>Ga0156207_129_pt1 | contig 18957 bp, 16 predicted proteins | sample RifCSPlowO2_12_FD_107860 | JGI IMG/M metagenome (GOLD analysis project Ga0156207, IMG submission 107860) | Candidatus Zambryskibacteria bacterium RIFCSPLOWO2_12_FULL_45_14 | reverse complement strand
ATCGTACCAATGTCGAAATCCGTGATGTCGATAAAGTACTCGATGGCGATATCGAAAAGTTTCTTGAAGCGGAGCGAGCTTTATAGCAAGCGAAGTCCTGTAATATCTTATTTATGTTACAATGTAATCATGTCGAAGAAAAACTCGAAATCTAAAAAGCCCAAGGATCGTTTTGACGAGATTAGAGACGAACTCGTTCGCCACATGGGGATGCTTCACGAGCAAACGAAGCATGATATTAGTTTAATTGCCGAACAAGTCGCTCATAATACTGAACAAATATCAAAACTTTCTGAATTAGTAGAATTGATGAGATATGAGCTTAAACTAAAAGCAGATAATGTGGAATTAATATCCCTATCTCATAGAGTAACAATTTTGGAAAGGAAGCTTATGAATAGAAAATAAGAATATCTACGGACGGACGTCCAACGTCCGGAAAGAAGTCTTTACTTAAAGCTGGTTTATTGTTATTCTACAGCCCATGCTTAAAATCAGATTACAGAGGGTAGGGAGGGTGCACTTGACCTTGTAGATACATTGTATATACTTAGACCATGACAACTAAAATTAGAAAATGGGGCAATAGTTTGGCGGTGCGAATACCAGATGAGTTTGCAGAAAATCTTGATTTAAAGGACGGCTCTGTCGTTGGTTTCGAGCAACTAGGAGACAGGATAATCATTTCTAAGACCAAGCCAAAGTATACTCTAGAAGATATGGTAAAAGGTATTACTAAAAAAAATCGACATAAAGAATTTGATTGGGGAAAACCCATGGGTAAAGAGATATGGTAAGAAATACATATATACCTGATCAGGGTGATATAATTTATTTTAATTTTTCACCAAGTGTTGGACGTGAGCAAAAAGGTATCCGCCCCGCTATTGTTATTAGCCGAGCCGTCTTTAATAAACCTAGTGGTTTAGCCGTAGTTTGTCCTATTACCTCAAAACAAAAGTTTTATCCTTTTGAGGTTTTAATTAAGGCAGATCAGATACATGGTTTTGCACTTATAGATCAAGCGCGAGCAGTTGATTATAATGCTAGAGAGTTTAGATTTGTTTCTCGGGCGTCTTTATCTTTAGTCGAAGACATTAAAGCAAAGTTTATATCTATAGTGTCTTAAATTGACCAGAACATATTTTCTTGTTAATCTACTCCAATGCTTAAAATGAGGTTACAAAGAGTAGGGCGCGTGCATGAGACGAGTTTCAGGCTTGTTTTGGTTGATTCGAAAAACAGCTCCAAGACCGGTCGCTTTAAGGAAATTCTTGGTTCTTATGATCCTCGCAAATCTACTGATGCGCTTAATGCGGAGCGTATTAAATACTGGTTATCTCAAGGTGTAAGTCCGACCGATACTGTCCACAATCTCTTGGTAAAACACAAAATAATCAGTGCCAAAAAGATTAATATTGCAGCCAAATCTAAGCATGCTCCGACCGAAGCGTCGGAGAAAAGTGCTATAATAGAGCCTGTGGTTGAACAGAAGACCGTCTGATTATTCCTTAACCCTTCGATTACACTCAGGGTTATCCTGAGCCTGTCGAAGGATAACGACCAAATTCTATGATAGATGACGTACAGTTTCTCGAGTATGTTGTAAAGGCATTGGTGACCCACCCGGATGATGTGAAGATAAAAAGGACCGTTGATGAAATGGGTGTGCTCATGAGCCTAGATGTCCATCCTGATGACATGGGTAAAGTAATCGGCCGAGCAGGCAACACTGCCAAAGCCATCAGGATCCTCTTGAGAGTGGTTGGTATGAAAAATAATGCCCGCATAAATCTCAAAATTAACGAACCTGTCGGTAACGGCACACAAACGTGGCAAAGTAGAGCACCCTCCTCGTCTCCCACTCCTTCCAAAACCCTCGACGAGGCGATGGAGGATTTGAATTTGGAGTAAATGCACTTTCGTATCATAACCTTATTTCCTAAGGCCTTCAGCTCATATCTTGGTGAGTCTATTTTGAAGCGGGCCATAGAAGATAAAAAGATCAGAGTCTCTTTTTATAACCCGCGGGATTTTGTTGAAAATAAATGGAAAAGGGTTGATAGACCGCCCTATGGTGGTGGACCCGGCCTAGTCATCGAAGCACTTCCTGTAATTAGGGCAATTAAGTCTGCGTTAAAACCTAAATCTAAAATTATTTTTCTAAGCCCAAGCGGAAAGCAATTCACAAATGCCTATGCTAGTAGTGTCGCTAAGAAATATAAAGACATTATAATCGTTTGTGGTCGTTACGAAGGTATAGATACCCGGGTAAAAAAAGTTTTTAAGATGGACGAGGTATCAGTCGGGCCGTTCGTACTGACCGGTGGGGAATTGCCAGCGATGATTATCTTGGATGTGGTGGCTCGGCAAGTACCAGGAGTACTTGGTAACCTCGACTCTATAGAAGAGCGTAGGGTGTCGACCTCGCAGGTCTACACCCGCCCAGAAGTATTTACATACAAAAACAAAAAATACAGAGTGCCAAAGATTCTTCTCTCCGGCCACAAGGCCAAAATCGAGAAGTGGAGGAAGGGGGTTGACAAGAAATAAGCCTTTAGAGTAGTATAGCGGGAACGATTGAGTTACGGCCGGTAGGGGCTTTTACTACAAATTAATAAGTTTCGTCCAAAACGAGGTACTCTGGCTTCGTGTTTGGAATTTTTTTGCTTTATTTATGATAAAGAAATATTTTGGCCGATTTAGAAAACCCTTAGCCGACATACCAAACTTGGTTGTATCCCAAGTAGAATCTTTTAATTGGTTGATTGAAAAAGGTCTCAAAGAAGTTTTCGAAGAGTTCTCGTCCATCAAAGATTTTTCAGGTAAAAAGTTTCAACTGGATTTTGTTGATTTTGAGTTAGCGGAGCCGAAGTTCAACGAATACGTTGCCAAGGACAAAAAACTTTCTTACGAAGCTCCTCTGAAGGTCAGAGTCCGACTCAAGAACCTGATCGTGGGTACGGAGAAGGAACAGGAAATCTTTATGGCAGATTTCCCGCTTATGACTCCGCACGGCACCTTCATCATTTCTGGTATAGAACGCGTGGTAGTGCCCCAACTGGCTCGTTCGACAGGGATATCCTTCACAGCGCAGGAGTTGAAGGGTAAGAAGACCTTTGGAGCCAAGATTATTCCTGGTCGAGGAGCCTGGATTGAACTGGAAACCGATCTTGATGGGACCATATATGTGCGCATTGATCGCAAGAGAAAGTTCCCAATAACCACACTTCTACGCGCTCACGGTGTTGCTACGAATGAGAAAATTTCGGCGCTTTTTGAGAAAGTCTCTGGAGCCAAGCACTATATTGATAAAACTTTGGCGAAAGATCATACCACCAATGTCGATGAAGCTTCTATAGAAATCCACAAACGTTTGCGTGACGGCGATTTGGCTGCTGCCGACAATGCTCGCGAATTCGTGAGATCTATTTTCGATAGGGAACGATACGATTTGTCTCGCGTCGGACGATTCAGATTTAACAACCGCTTCGGCCTACCTACCGGCAAGGCAGGCATTAAAGAAACTACGAAGGAAATTGAACGTCGTACTCTCTCTCTTTCTGATCTCGTTACCATCATCTCTCACATTATCCATCTTAATGTTACCCCCGGCTCGAAAGAAGATGATATTGACCACTTAGGTTCGAGAAGGATTCGTCTGGTAGGCGAACTTTTCCAACAGAAGATTCGCGTCGGCATGGCCCAGATCAAGAGAAATATCCAAAACAGGATGTCTACCATAGACACTGATGTTACTTTGCCGGTGCAATTTATCTCCCCCAAGCCTCTGCAGGCTAGGATGAAAGAATTTTTCACCACCAACCAACTCTCACAGTTCATGCAACAGACGAATGCTCTTGAAGAAATAGAACACCTTCGCACCGTTTCCGCTCTTGGACCTGGAGGTCTCAATCGCGCTCGCGCCGGTTATGAAGTGCGTGATGTCCACCCTTCGCACTACGGCCGTCTTTGTCCCATCCAGACTCCGGAAGGTCCGAATATCGGTCTAATTTTACGTCTTTCTACTTACGCTCGCATAAATGATTTCGGCATGATTGAGACTCCTTATGCCGTCGTCAAGAATGGCAAGATTACCGGAGAAATTAAATATCTCGGCGCTTTGGAGGAAGAGGGTTTCAGTATTGCTCATGCCGCAACATTAGTGGAAGATGGCAAAATAGTTCCTGAAATGGTTGAAGTGCGCGTTAAGGGTACGCCACAGTCTCTGCCACGCGACGAAGTGGATTTTATGGACGTAGCCACTAATCAAGCTTTTTCCATAGCTACTTCTATGATTCCGTTTCTGAACCACGATGATGCTAATCGAGCCCTGATGGGTTCTAACATGCAAAAACAAGCAACTCCCTGCATTGTCCCGGAAGTTCCCTTAGTTTCTACTGGTATTGAAGAAGTGGCCATTCGCGATACCGGACGAATTGTTTACTCAAATATTGACGGAGTAGTTTCTTATGTAGACGGTAAATTGATAACAGTCCGAGACCATAAAGGCAATAAACATCATTTTCCATTAATCAACTTCTCAATGACTAACGGGTTTACCACCTTTCATCAGAGACCTTCGGTCGAGTTGGGCGATAAAGTAAAGAAGGGGGCAGTGCTAGCAGACACCTCTTCTTCGGCTAATGGGCAGATGTCTGTCGGTCAGAATGTTTTGGTAGCCTTCATGTCTTGGTCAGGGGCTAATTACGAAGACGCCGTTATTATCTCGGAACGTTTAGTTGAGAAAAGCAAGTTTACGTCAATAGACATTAGAGAGTTCACTATCAATGTACGAGATACCAAACTTGGTCCCGAGATGACCACTTGCGACATTCCTAATGTCGGCGAGTCGAAGTTAAAGAACCTTGCCGAGGATGGTATTGTACGCGTGGGGGCAGAAGTACGCCCAGGTGACATATTAGTAGGTAAAATTACTCCTAAGGGCGAGTCGCAGCTGACTCCGGAAGAGCGCCTACTCCGCTCCCTCTTCGGTGAGAAGGCTCGTGATGTCAAAGATACTTCGAAGCGCATGGAGAGCGGTCAACGCGGTCGTGTCGTTTCAGTACAAGTCTTTACTCGTGAGAAAGGAGACAAACTTGATTCAGGCGTTCTGAAACAAATTAATATTCAAGTGGCTCAATTAAGAAATGTATCTGTGGGTGATAAGTTAGCCGGTCGTCATGGCAACAAAGGTGTTATTTCTAAAATCCTGCCAGTCGAAGACATGCCTTATATGGCTGATGGTACCCCTATTGATGTTATTCTCACTCCTCTGGGCGTCCCTTCTCGTATGAATCTTGGACAGATTCTGGAGATGCATCTGGGGTTGGCCGCGCACACTCTCAATTATCAAGCTATCGTGCCTCCTTTCGCAGGCGCAACTGAAGATGAAATTAAAGAAGAGCTGGTCAAGGCGAATTTCAAAGAGTCAGGCAAAGTAAAACTCTTTGATGGTCGTACCGGGGAAGCGTTTAATCAAGAGATTGCTATAGGGTATATGTATGTTCTCAAACTTCACCACATGGTGGAAGACAAGATCCACATGCGCTCTATTGGTCCGTATTCGCTCATCACTCAACAGCCTCTGGGCGGTAAGGCGCAAAATGGAGGCCAGCGCTTCGGAGAAATGGAAGTCTGGGCTCTTCTCGGTCACGGAGCCAGCCATACTCTGCGCGAAATGTTGACGATCAAATCTGACGACATTTTAGGGCGTTCTGCGGCTTTTGACGCTATCGTTAAAGGAGAAAAAATTCCAGAACCGCATTTACCAGCTTCTTTTAATGTTTTGTTAAACAATCTTCGTGGCTTGTCTCTTGACGTGGAGCTTAGAAAGAAACCGGATAATTCCAAAAATAATAATGAATAACTACAAGACGAAACCCAGCGAGGCAACTGCGTTTGATACCGTCAATATTAAGCTTGCTTCCCCTGAACGGATCAAAGAGTGGTCATTTGGCGAAGTCACCAAACCGGAGACCATCAATTACCGCACGCAGAGAAGTGAAAGAAACGGTTTGTTCGATGAGAAAATTTTTGGTCCGGACAAAGACTTCGAATGTTATTGTGGCAAATATCGAGGGATTCGATACAAAGGGATTATTTGCGAGAAGTGTGGCGTGGAAATCACGCGCTCCATTGTGCGTAGGGATCGCATGGGCCATATAGAATTGGCTTCCCCGGTGGCCCATGTTTGGTTTTTGAAAAATGTTCCATCACGAATCTCTCTGGTGATGGGTATTCCCGTGTCGGACTTGGAGAAAGTCGTTTACTTCGCCGGTTATATTGTTACCGCCGTATCAGAGGCAGAAAAGGCTAAAGTGCTTAGAGACTTGGATTCAGAATTCAAATCAAAATTCAAAACTCTTCAGGATGAAAAAAGTAAACTTGCCCTCAAGGAACTAGCTCTTGCCACTAAACGCGATATTGAGTCTTTGGTGCCCGGACGAGTGCTCAACGAAATAGAATACCACCGTTCGTCTGTGAAGTATCCGACCATTTTCGAAGCGGGGATTGGCGCAGAAGCCATCTACAATATTTTGAAGAATATTAATCTTGAGAAATTAATGAAAGAACTTGAGGTCGAAATGGAACGAGCCCCTTCTACGGAAATTCCGCGCTTAAATAAACGCATCAGTACTATTCAGTGGATGATCAACGCTGGGACAAGACCCGAGTGGATGTTTCTAACACGTGTGCCGGTCATCCCTCCGGCCATCCGCCCTATGGTTCCTCTTGATGGTGGTCGCTACGCCACTTCTGATGTCAATGACTTGTATCGTCGTGTCATCAATCGCAATAACCGGCTTAAAAAATTGAAAGAGATCAACGCCCCTGATGTGATCTTACGCAATGAGAAGAGAATTCTCCAAGAAGCGGTAGATGCTCTGATAGACAATACCATCAGGCATTCCAGTGTTTCTGGCAACCAATCACAACGCCGTCCCCTCAAGTCTCTCTCAGATAACTTGAAAGGGAAGAGGGGCCTTTTCAGACAAAATCTCTTGGGTAAACGTGTCGACTACTCCGGCCGCTCGGTGATCGTGGTCGGTCCGGAGTTGAAACTGCATCAGTGCGGTCTGCCGAAACATATGGCACTTGAACTCTTCAAGCCGTTCATTATCTCAGAACTCCTCAAGCGAGAACTCTCTTTCAATATTCCTGGTGCTCGCCGACTTATAGAGGACGCTATCCCGGAAGTCTGGGCCATTCTCGAAGAAGTTATTCGCGGGAAATACGTACTCCTGAACCGCGCTCCGACTCTCCACCGTCTCGGTATTCAAGCTTTCCAACCGATACTTATAGAAGGTAATGCTATACAACTTCATCCTCTTGTCTGTACCGCTTTCAACGCTGACTTTGACGGCGACCAAATGGCCGTACATGTGCCTTTGTCCGAAGAAGCTCAAGCTGAAGCGCGTCTGGTGATGGCCGCCGATCGTAACATCTTGAAGCCGGGCAACGGTGAACCGGTGGTCTCGGCTAAACTTCTCGACATCGTCCTAGGTTCTTTCTGGATGACTCGTACTATAGCGGGCGAGAAAGGGGAGAGTAGGTATTATTCAAGTCCAAACAATGCTATCACTGCCTATGAATTCGGTGTGGTAAGTCTGCGTGCCAAAATTTCCGTTTTACCGACAGACACGGAGAGATACAAGCAATTTGGAGGTAAATTATTCGAGACTTCCGTGGGCAGACTGTTGTTCAATGGTATTTTACCGAAAAATTATCCATTCTTGAATCATGAAATGGATCGTAAAAAAATGTCAGAATTGGTCGATGACTTGATTGAACACTATGGTATTGATAACCTTCCGCCAATCATGGATAAGATCAAAGATTTCGGTTTTCGTTATGCAACTCATTCTGGTGTAACGTGGGGAATCGGTGATATAAAAATTCCAGAAGGCAAAAAAGCTATTATCGAAAAAGGTCATAAAGAAATCAATATCATCGTAGATAATTATAAAGAAGGTCTGCTCTCAGAATCTGAACGTATTCAAAAATCAGTAGAGGTTTGGCAAAATATTAAGTCTGAAGTAGAAAAGTTAATCCCCGGAACTCTCGATATTAGAGACTCTGTTTATGACATAGCATACTCCGGTGCTCGTGGTTCATTTCCTCATTTCAACCAAATGGCCGGTATGAAAGGCATCATTCAAAATGTCTCCGGTGAGGCATTAGAGTTCCCTATCGTCTCATGCTACAAAGAGGGTCTAACGCCACTCGAGTACTTCATCACCACTCATGGTAGCCGTAAGGGTTTAACTGATACGGCGCTCAATACTGCCAAGGCAGGCTATCTAACTCGCCGACTCTTTGATGTGGCTCAAGATGAAATAGTAACCGAGGAGGACTGTGGCACCAAAGAAGGCACAATCATTCACAAAAAGACTGCTTCAGGTATCGAGATGCCACTCTCAAAAAATATTAAAGGGAGGTTTCTCGCTACCGATCTATTGGATGGCGCTGGCACTCTTTTATTCAAGCGCGGGCACCTCATTACGAAGACAGATGCCGAGATAGTGGACAAAGCTTCGGTGGAGTCTGTAAACGTTCGTTCGCCTCTGGCTTGCAAGTGTACGCGCGGATTGTGTGTAAAGTGCTATGGGGTTGATCTGGGTAATAACAAGCCAGTGGAACTGGGAGAGGCAGTAGGTACAGTAGCGGCTCAAGCCATCGGTGAGCCTGGGACGCAACTCACCATGCGCACTTTCCACGCCGGAGGCATTGCTTCAGCTGGTGGTGACATTACCGCTGGTCTGCCGCGTGTTGAAGAAATATTTGAAAAAAGAAAACCGAAAGTGCCGGCGATTATTAGCCATCTTGATGGCATAATTACCGAAATCAAGGCTGTCGGGCATGACAAGTTGATAGTGGTGGTACCAGAAGCAGGGGAAGTGAAGGGCAAGAAACTCGACAACGAATATACAGCTTCAGTTTCAAGGGCTGTCTTAGTGAAGACGGGACAGAATGTGAAGAAGGGTGATATCTTGACTGATGGTTCAGTAGATTTGGACGAACTCTTCCGCTATGCTGGTCGAGAGAAAACCGAGAATTATATTATCCATGAAGTTTCCAAACTCTACGAACTTCAGGGTGCCGCGGTGTCTCATAAACATATAGAGCTCATTGTGCGCCAGATGTTTGGTCGTCGCAAAATTAGAGATGCGGGAGACACCCGCTTCACTCGCGGAGATATAGTGGAGGTTTCTAGGCTTACGAAGATTAATAATCAGATGAAGGAGAAAGGCTTGAAAGAAGCCACGGCTGACGCCATTGTGATGGGTATTACCGAAGTTTCCCTTTCTCGTTCCAGCTTCCTCTCTGCCGCTTCCTTCCAGCACACCCCTCGCGTCTTGATCCAGGCTGCCATCAGAGGTTCAGAAGACACTCTCATTGGTCTTAAGGAGAACGTTATTATCGGCCGCCTTATCCCCGCCGGCACTAGTTTCAGAGGCGGCTTCAAAGAAAAATTGATATGCGAGGCAGTGTCGACACAATCAAAGAAAAGTTAGACATTCGAGAGATTGTCTCTCAATATGTCAAACTTGAAAAAGCGGGCCAAAGCTTCAAGGCGCGTTGCCCGTTCCATAACGAGAAGACCCCGTCCTTCTTTGTCTCACCTGTGCGCCAAAGTTTCTATTGTTTCGGTTGCGGTGCGAAAGGGGACATCTTCACTTTTGTCCAAGAGATTGAGGGTCTAGAATTTCGCGAGGCTCTCAAGTTCTTGGCGGAGAGGGCGGGTGTAGAACTTGAGTATCAGAGGGGGGAATCCAAGACAGAGAAAGATAAACTATTTGGGGTTCTCGAAGAAGCAACTTCGTTCTTTGAAAAAGAGCTAACAGGTAATAAACCTGCTCTCGCATACATCACTTCTCGGGGGATAAATGAAGAGACGATTAAAAAATGGCGCATAGGATACGCGTCCGGAGAGTGGCGATTGCTTTACAGTCATCTACAGAGTCTCGGTTACGATAAAGAAGTAATTCTTAAAGCCGGTCTCGTTAAACTGAAAGAAGGTGGCGAGCCTTATGACGTATTTCGAGACCGCATTATTTTTCCTCTATCGGATCAAAATGGTCGAGTCATTGCCTTTTCTGGCCGAGCTTTTTCGAAAGAAACCGAGCCTAAATACTTGAACAGTCCCGATACAGCTCTGTTTACCAAAAGTGAGGTGCTCTACGGCTTAGATAAAGCTAAAGAATCAATCCGCAAACAAGATTATGCCGTCTTGGTTGAGGGACAGATGGATTTAGTCCTTTCCCATCAAGCAGGAGTCCTGAATACCGTCGCCGCTTCCGGCACAGCTTTCACCCAGGCGCACTTGGAGCGTCTCAGACGTCTTTCTTCGCGGATCATTCTGGCTTTTGATGGAGACTCGGCTGGAGAAAAGGCGGCAGAGAAAGCGAGTGAGTTAGGTATCTCTTTAGGTTTCGAAGTAAAAGTGGCAGACGTGCCGGAAGGGGAGGATCCGGCAGAGATAGTCAAAAAAAATCCTCAAGAGTGGAAGGAGGTTCTACGCCAGTCGCTTCCGGCCGTGGAGTTCTTCTTCAATAAAATTGAGGGAAAAGAAAAAGATCGGAGAAAACTAGGCAAACAGATCGAGAAGAAAATCTTGCCCATGATTAAACTTGTCAGAAGTGCCATAGAACAATCACACTTCGTCTCGATGCTCTCCAAGCGTACTGGTATCAAAGAAGAAATACTCTGGGAAGACTTGAGGAGGGTTGAAAGAAAACAAGATCCCAGACGTATAGAAGAACCACGTCTTGATAAGAAAGTCCCCATACTCTCACAGCGGGAACAAATAGAAGAGCGTCTGACCGAGATTGAACTCTGGCGTAAGGAGTTACCAGAGTCTTTTAAAAAGGAGGAAATCGAGCTCATGGATAACCTTTCTGGTATTATCTTACACGAGAATCTCAGTCAGTTGTCTATTGAACTTTCGCGGGCGGAGGCGCTCAAGGATAATAAGTTAGTTGCGGGACTGGCTCGTCAGATTCAAGAGGTGCATGGTCAGATAAGGAAGCTCGAGGAGAAGAAGAAAATGTTGTAAAATAAAGAGTCTTTAATGATAAAAAAACACAAAAAACAAAAAAATAAACGGTCTAAAAAGATTCGCCTGAAAAGACGAGTTAAAAAACTCAGACATCGTAAAGGGTCGGGAAAAAAGAAACCAAAGGTCAAAGCCCTGACCAAAAGACAAGTTGGTGAAGCTCTTAAGATAGATCGTCTAGTTTCGCATGGGAAAGCGCGCGGTTTTGTCACTTATGATGAAATTTTGAAAGAATTTCCGACTATTGAAAACAACATCATGTTTCTCGATGAACTATATGAAAAACTCCGTGTTCTCGGTATCGATATTCTGGAAGGAGGTGGGCTACTTGAAATGCCAGAAGAAGAAACAGGTAAACACATTTATTCCAGAGGCGACTCGTCTTATGATTCTATCCAGATGTATCTAAGGGAAATCGGTCAGTATCCCCTTATTGCTGGTTCAATGGAAAAGGATCTTGCTAGACGCATCGAAGCTGGAGACGAAGATGCTAAAAATCTTTTGATGAAAGCTAATCTCCGTCTGGTAGTTTCCATTGCCAAGAAGTACGCCAATCGTAGCCCAGATCTGACTCTTCTTGATCTGATCCAAGAGGGGAATCTAGGGTTACATAAAGCGGTAGAAAAGTTTGACTGGACTAAAGGTTTTAAATTCTCGACTTATGCTACATGGTGGATTAGACAAGCCATTACCCGCGCTCTAGCCGATCAGTCTCGCACCATTCGTGTGCCGGTGCATATGGTGGAGACTATTGCCAAATATAAACAAGTGGTGAGGCGCTTGACTCAAGATCTTGGTCGAGATCCTCTTCAGGAAGAAATTGCCCTAGAGATGAATCTGGATGTGGAAAAAATTTATCAGATAGAAAAGATTGACCAATCAACTGTATCTCTCGAGAGTCCGGTAGGGGATGACGGGGAAGATGGTAAGTCTAAACTCGGAGACTTTCTGGCAGATGATAAAATTCTCTCACCAGACCAGGATTCTTCACGGCGTATTGTCTCGGATCAAGTGAAAGAGATTTTGGGAGACCTTCCTCCTAAAGAGCGGAAGATTCTTGAAATGCGTCACGGACTAACTGATGGTTATACTCACACTCTGGAAGAAGTAGGGAAAGTTTTCGGTGTTACCCGCGAACGTATTCGCCAAATCGAAGCCAAAGCTCACGAAAAAATCCGCCAACATGAGAAAATAAACAGATTGAGAGGGTACTAAGGTAAAATCCTAAATCCTAATTTCTAATTACTAATGTAACAGATCTCTTCTTCAAGTTGACGGACGTCCAACGTCCGGAGAAAGGCGTCGGAAAAATCCGAGCCCTGACAAGTTGGGCACCAGAAGAGTGGGTTCCGACCACTTCCTCCTGAAACCGGGCATCAATGACGACGCCCGACGGCGCGATCTCGTAGACCTCGCCCACCACTGACTGAAACCGGATCGCGTGCTTGGTTACGTTTACCATGGGTAGCCTCCCCGCGCGTTGCGCGAGAAACTGAACCCGTGTGCGAAATGCATCCCCGGGGTATTTCCATCACGCAACAGCGTGTGTGCAAATCGATTGGGTTTCCTAACCCCTCTGGTACAAGTATAGCATACTACATATAATTTGTCAAGGACTTTTTGGGGTGTGCTAAAATGGGGCTATGGTTATATCTAAGTCAGAATTCATGATGTTTCTGAAGCATCCGGCGTGGTTGTGGCTCAAGAAGTATGACAAAGATAAATTACCAGCTCCAGATGCTGAACTTCAGGCACTTTTCGACGAAGGAACACTTTTTGAAAGTTATGCAGAAAAGCTTTTTCCCAAAGCAGTTAAACTAGGTTACAAAAATGATGGAGAATTTAGCGGCACGAAGTATTACGGTCTACCGGAACTGACCAAGTCAGAATTAGAAAAGAAAACAAAAGTATTGATGCAGGGCAGATTAGAGATAGAAAATATAACCTCCATCTTCGACGTGTTAGAGAGAGTGGGGGAAAACGTTTTTGATCTTTATGAAATCAAATCTTCCACTTCTGTTAAGCCAGAACATATTCCCGATCTCGCGTTTCAAACGATAGTTCTTGAAAAAGCGGGACTGTCTATCCGCAAGATGTTTGTTCTGCACGTAAATAAGGAATACGAGAAAAGAGGTGAGATTAAGCCGGAAGAAATCAGCAAGAAAACGGAAGTGACAGAAGACGTCAGGTCTGCCATCCCTGAAACTCTCGATAACATAGAAAAGGCCTTCAAAGTTCTGGAGAGTAAGACTGCGCCGGATCTCTCTCCTCGATATTTGGCCAAAGGTGCTGACAACATGGCAGAGTGGCTTCAGATACTGCAAGTTATCAAGGGCGATTTTCCTCATTACAGTATTTATAAACTAATGGGCCCGGACCCCAAGACTATCGCCTGGCTGGAAGATAATGGCATAGAACTTTTAAATGATATCCCTCTAGACGGTCCACTTACCAAGACTCAACTGCGTCAGATAGAAGCCATAAAGTCGGGCACGCAACATATAGACAAAGAAGAGATATCAAATTTCCTAAATGAATTAAAATATCCATTGTATTTCCTAGACTACGAAACTCTAGCCGGAGTGATACCCACCTTCGACGGCTATCGCCCTTATCAGCAAGTGCCGTTTCAATACTCCCTCCATATTCTGTCTGAACCCGGCGGGGAACTGATACATAAAGAATACCTACATACAAAAAATTCTGACCCAGTGCCAGCTCTACTCGAGCATCTTCATAAGGACATCGGCGGATCTGGCTCGGTCATTTCTTGGTATATGACTTTTGAAAAGAGTCGCAATACCGAAATGAGTCAGATGCATCCCAAGTATGAGAAATTCCTATCCGGACTCAATGACCGTATGTCTGACCTTATGGTGCCGTTTTCCAAGGGGTGGTTCGTAGACAAGGACTTCTTCGGTCGAGCTTCCATCAAGTGGGTCCTACCAGCACTTTTACCAGAACTCAGCTACAAAGAACTCAATATCACCAATGGCGGGCAAGCCCAGAGAATCTGGATGGAGACTATTCTCAAAGGCAAAAATGCTCAACAGAAAGAGCAAATTCTTGAGGATCTAAGAAAATATTGTAATCTCGACACTTACGCTATGTATGCTATCTACAAGTATCTCCTAGAGGCTATTTAAGTAAATCATCCAGTTTAGCCTTGACCATGGCGAATGGTTCGGCTCCGTTTATCACTACCTTTGTCCCATCTTTTGAGATGATAACCGAATACGGGGTTCCTCGTGCTCCGGCTTTCACGGCTTCTTCGACACTCTTTTGCACAAATTCAGTATATTTACCACTGGAAAGGCAGGCATTGAAGGCAGTCACATCTAATCCAACTGCTTGGGCAATCTTAGGGAGTTCGGCTGGATTAAGTGAATCATTGGAGTTTGTAGTCTCAAAGACTTTGTCTATATATTTCCAGAAACCTTGATTACCACCAAGTTCTGCAGCGCACTCTGTAGCTTCTGCTTCTTTAGCCGCTTTAGCGTGGAGTTGGGCGATAGGGAAATGTCTGTAGACCCAGGCTACTTTCCCATCATAAGTTCTTACCACCTCTTTCATAGTAGGGTGGAAGGATTTGCAGAAAGGGCATTCGGTGTCTGAATACTCGACTATGACCAAGTCAGCGTTTCTACTACCGATAATATGATCCTTTTCTGTGACTGGAGCTATATCTATCTTTGCATTGATTGCTTGCCCTGAGCTTGTCGAAGGGTTGGTTGTCGAACCGCCGAAGTAAATGGCGCCTGCGATAAAAATGCCCGCTACAACAATAGCCAGTGGTACTAGAAATTTATTTGGTGGATTTTGTTCCATCCCGTACGAAGTTATTGCTTATTAATCTCTATATAGTAATAGATATTCATAATTTGTTCAAGATTACTTCGTACGGGATCCATAATTTTTTTGTTTAGATAAACATTGTATCACCTAAAACGGCAGAGAGAAAGTGAGTTTATGATCACCGGGTTTCTCCCATTCGGCAGTATCTAATTTAATTTCATGAAGGTCCTTACCTTCTTTGAAGATAAGTTTATTGTTGGCTCGGGCATAGTCATATAATTCTTTGGTCAACCTAACATCATCTATACAATAGGCTCTGATTTTTTCTATCTCACCGGTCTTCCACCAGTCCAACACCTCTGAGCCGTGACCTGATTTATTTTTTCCTAGAGTGCCTTCGGCCAGTTGATCGAGCTTCATCCTGCGGCCATAAGTATTTTTTATCTCCTTTAGAATATCGAGATGCTTTATCTTCGTCAGATCACCCGGGTAATATTTATTCAATAGGGGCAGATCGAAGTGTTCTGACGTGAATCCTATAAGCATATCGGCGCGTTCCAAAATGGGCCAAAGTTTGCCAAGCTCATCCTCCAAGTAAGATGAATATGAGTCAGTTTCAGAATCGTATATAGCCACTAGGGCAATGTCGAGTTTAGACGGGTCGTTACTGCCGATATCGTGAAAAAAGTTCTTAGTTTCTATGTCAAATACTATTTTTCTCATCCCGTACGAAATTTAAGTTATATAATTATCATTTTAATAATGTAGAGTTTATTTCGTACGGGACGCGTTCATCTTCAGCCCGTGGGTTTCAAGGAAATCTCGAAGAGTGATGTCTCCCATACCGAAGCCAACCGCGGGTACAGGTTCTACTTCAAACATCTCAAGAAGATTGTCATATCTACCTCCTCCTGCTATGGCTCGATTATTTTCTTTATCGGTGTCAAAAATTTCAAAAACTGTGCCGGTGTAGTAGGTCTGTCCTCTGGCCAGTGTTGGGTCAGACACTATATTCGGTACAATGTCCTTAAAGTCGTCAATATTAGAATTATTGATCCTAATTTCGAAGTCGCTATCCTTGGCTCCAAATTCTTTCATAACCGCATAGGCAAGGGAGATGATTTCTTTGTCACCCTCAATACCGGCGACACCTACAAGATCGCAATTCAGTTGCCAATGTTCACGTCTTCTTCCGCGTTGTGGGCGCTCGTAACGAAAGAGGTTAGGAATCGAGTACCAACGCAATGGAAATTTCAAATTTCTACGGCGGGCGGCGACCATACGGGCAAGTGTAGGTGTCATCTCTGGACGCAGAGTGACTGAGCGATCACCACGGTCAGTGAAGGTGAAAGTCTGTTCGTTGACGATTTCGGCTCCAGACTTTTCAGTATAAATTTCAGTTGGTTCAAGAATAGAGGCGCTATATTCGACATAACCTTTCTCCTCGGCGACTTTGCGCCAAGTGTTGAAGATATAGTTCTGAATCGCCATGTCCTCTGGATAGAAGTCTCTCACTCCCTTGTATGGATCGGTCCCAAGTTTTGACATACCTGTAATTATACAGCTTTTCTCTGGGCTTTTGAACGTTCTGTTTGAGCTAGGAGAATTTTGCGGAGGCGGACGGAAGCAGGAGTGATTTCGATATATTCATCATCGTTCATCACCTCCATAGCTTTCTCAATATCGAGTTTAAAAGCAGGCGTGAGATAAATACCTTCATCAGAACCGGTGGCGCGCATGTTGGTGAGTTGCTTGCCTTTGGTCGGGTTGACGTATAGATCTTCGCCTTTGGAACTATTACCGATGACTTGTCCAGCATAAACCTCGTCACCAGGTTCGACGTAGAGAGTGCCGCGCTGTTGTAAGTTGTCGAGTGCAAAAGCGAGAACCTTACCGTTTTCCATAGAGATCATGGATCCGAGATTGTGGTGATCAATTTCTCCCGCGTATTTTTTGAAGCCAATAAATCTTGACGATAATATTCCTAACCCTTTTGTATCCATGATAAACTGACCTCTATAGCCCAAAAGACTCCTAGTCGGCGTCTCAAAAATTATTCTTGTCTGTCCATCATGGTTTTTCATATCAAGTATCTGGGCCTTTCTGGAACTTAAAGTTGAGATGATGGCTCCAGAAAATTCTGCCGGTATATCTACCACCACTTCCTCAAACGGTTCAGAATCATCTTTCATAATTACTTTTGGTTGAGAGACTTGGAGTTCGAAACCTTCGCGACGCATATTTTCACAAAGGATAGCGATATGAAGCTCTCCTCGGCCATAAACGGTAAAGTAGTCATTGGAAGAAAAATCAACCTTAAGACCAACATTGACCTCTAACTCACGCTCGAGGCGCTCGCGGATCTGACGTCCGGTAACAAATTTCCCCTCGCGTCCAGCAAATGGAGAATTGTTGACTAAGAAATTGAGGGAGATAGTGGGTTCGTCCACCTTGATGCTGGGCAACGCTCTGGCATCTATGGCGCCGGCAATTGTGTCTCCAATATATATGTCCGGAATACCAGCAATCATACAAATATCTCCGGCCCCAACTTGATCCGTCTCTTTCCTTTTCAGTCCTTCAAATGTGAAGAGTTTGGTAATCTTAACTTTCTTACCATTTACAAAAACATCCTGTCCAGTTTTGATAGCTCCTTCATAAACCCTCGCAATAGCCAAACGACCAAGGAAATTATCGTAAGCAAGGTTGAAGGGCTGGGCCCTAAAGGTTGGAGTATTAAGGTCCGACTCTGGGTTCGCCGGAGGGACATGTTCTAGGATGACATCGAGGAGGGGGGTCAGATCTTTGGAAGAGTCGGTTAGTTTTCTTTTGGCGATACCCTCACGGCCGATGGCATAGACAGTAGGGAACTCAATCTGGCTATTATTGGCACCGAGTTCTATGAAAAGTTCCAAGACCATCTCGTGCACTATCTCCGGCCTAGCGGCTGGCTTGTCAATCTTGTTTATCACTACGATAGGCTTCAAACCAAGTTCCAAAGACTTTTTCAAAACGAAACGAGTTTGGGGCATTGGTCCTTCTTGAGCATCAACCACGAGAAGCACGGTATCGATAGAACGAAGTACACGCTCAACTTCCGAACCGAAGTCGGAGTGTCCGGGTGTATCAACGATGTTAATCTTGGTATCCTTGTAGAAAATTGATGTGTTCTTGGAATATATAGTGATACCACGCTCTAATTCTAAAGCGTCAGAGTCCATGGACACCCCCTCTGCCGCTGCCCCAGTCTGACGCATCAGGGCGTCGGTGAGAGTGGTCTTGCCGTGGTCAACGTGCGCAATAATCGCTATATTTCTAATCTCCATAAGCGATTATTAAAACACACTTATTATTTTTCTACAAATTCTCCGTTTTTGTAAATAAACTGTTTCGACGTTGGGATAGTTGGTTCGGCGGCGAACGCTTCGTCAGGGCCTCGGTCTAGATAATCTACGGTAACTATTCCGTTATTTATAGAAATAGATTGTGGAGCCACTCGATCTCCAATGAAAAGAGCATCTGATCCTCTGTAAGTTACAGGTCCAGAGACAAAAACAGCCACATATATAAATGTTCCAGAACCGCCTCCATAACGTGCTAAAAGAAGGGCAGTGTCTTCCTTGTCGTCTGCATTAACATCACCGTAGGCGAATTTATCTAGAAGCACCGTTTCTTCCACCAGGGCACTTGTGGGAGTTATCTGCGTTTCGTTTCTTCCTGCAGAAAGAGTGATCGATTCGTTGTCTATCATAAATGTGCCGTTCGATGGATCAGGGCGGAAGTTACTATTCTTACTCGTCGTCGTTTTGTCGGCGTCTTTTACAGAGGAGCTGTCACGCATGGCGTAGAGGATAGCTAAGGCACCGATGACGACGATAATAATAACAATCTTTCTCATATAGCTCATTCTAACATCCAGTAGTAGATTTTGACATAGCACTTTGTGCTGCGGCAAGACCGCAATGTCAAAATTCACTACTGGAAACATAATGGAAATGAAAATCCCCTAAATAGGGGATTTTCATTTCGCGGTCTGCTCCGTATCAAGGAGAGTTCCACTTTTAATTATTTTTTTGGGTTATCTCTGTTTGAAGCTCATAACT
>Ga0156207_101_pt1 | contig 19896 bp, 26 predicted proteins | sample RifCSPlowO2_12_FD_107860 | JGI IMG/M metagenome (GOLD analysis project Ga0156207, IMG submission 107860) | Candidatus Zambryskibacteria bacterium RIFCSPLOWO2_12_FULL_45_14 | reverse complement strand
TAACTGCGAACGTCTACACATGGGAATTTCCCTTCGCACGCCAATACAATTAATACCCAAGCGATGCGAAGCTATTGGTTAGGATTCGACAAGCGTTTTGATAACTTTAAAATCCTCTTTTAGGATGCTTAAAAGGTTTTGATTATAAATAGCGGCGGCGGGGTGATAGAAGGGCACAAATTTAAAGCCTTTTGTTTCAAAAGTTTTTCCGTGGAGTTTACTGATAGAGTCTAGTTCCCAATCTAGACCGTAGCGATTCATAATATATTGCATCGAAAATCGGCCGAGAGTAGCGACTACTTTGGGTTTAATAATTTCTATCTGTCTGTCGAGAAACGGTGCGTAGATTTCTATTTCGTCCGGGAAGGGGTCTCGGTTGCCGGGCGGGCGGTCTTTGACAATATTTGTCACGTACACATCTTTCCTCTCAATCCCAACGGAAGCGAGCAAGTCATCAAGCACTTTCCCCGCCCGCCCGCAGAACGGCCTGCCGGTCTTAGCTTCATTCTCTCCCGGCGCTTCGCCGACAAACATAACTTCAGCCGAGTGGCTTCCTTCGCCTATCACTGGAAGATATTTATTTTTTACTCTTTCGTTATAAAGAGGTGAAGTAGAGAGAGCGACTACCTCATCTTTAATCTTTTTTAATGCTTTATCCCGATAATTCATTTATTTTACCAAAAAACTTATCCAAAATTTCTGGCTCTTCTTCAATCATATCTTGCAGATTGCCCTTCTCCGGATAATTCCACCCTATCATGGTCAGGTTCTTGCAAACACCATAATGAATCGCAGTACTTGAAAATTTGGTATTAGTCACCAACCAGCTATCAGTTATTTTCCTATTTTGCCCCCCATAATTAAAGACATTTTCAGCCAGATCATCAAATCGCGCCTTGATATAAAGCACCACTTTCAAGTCCGACTTGGTGCCGAGTTCGTTATGGAACTTGGCCTCGATCATTATTAACTTCTTGGCATTATAAGCCACCACATCCACTTCGTGTGGCACACAACCGCCAAGTACAGTCTGGCGCGTTTCGCATTGGAATCCCTTAGCCTTGAGAATTTCAGCCACGAAATCTTCGAAAGGGAAACCAGAAGGTCCGAGATCCATAACCGCCCGACGCAAGGAATAACTTCTGGCCACCGGCCTCGAGATACCTTGGAGAACAGAGAAGGCATGCTTATAAATCTCACTCGTGGTCATATCGTTATGAAGCTCCGGCAAAATGTGAGACAACACCCCCTCCGTCGCTTCTTCTGTGGCGCCGGCGTGTAGAAGTGAGGCACGGAGTTTGTCCGGCTCGAAGACCTCATGTTTGCCATCCGCCTTAACTACCAATATTTCGTTCATGATTCAATTATACCTCACTAATCTCATCCATCACTCCCCCACCAAGACAAACTTCATCGTCGTAAAAAACTATGGACTGACCGAGCGAGAGACCTCTCACTGGCTTTTCAAATTCAACAATCGCATTGTCCAAAGCCGAGCTTTGGACAGTTATGGGTATTTTCTCTCCGCGATACCTTATTCTTGCAAGAAGAAAGTGCCCCATCGGCTCGACAATCCAGTTAATATTCTTGACGACTATTTTAGTCGGAGATAGAGAAATTATTTCCGGTTCTTTATTTGAAACCGTGATGGTATTGGCTTTCATATCCTTTGATACCACATAGAAAGGACTTTCTTCCGGCGTCTTCTTAATAATTTCAAATCCGCGCCTTTCCCCAACGGTGTAGAATGCCGCTCCGCGGTGAGTGCCTATAATCCTGCCCCCAGTATCTAAGACATTGCCCGCCTTGATTGGGACGAAGTGAGAGAGAAATTCTTCCATACTAACGTCACCAATAAAACAGATACCTTGACTATCCTTCTTCTCTGAAACAGGAAGATTATATTTGCGAGCAAGATTACGCACCTCACTTTTCTTTAAGTTACCCACTGGGAAAAGGGTGTGAGCAAGATCTTCTCTAGTGAGCATCCAGAGGAAGTAACTTTGATCTTTCTCCCCGCTCCAATAATGTCCTGTGGCAATGTAGTCAGCTCCCAATTCTTTGGCTCTTTTCCAGAAACTGCCGAATTTAATTTCTTTGTTACAGAGCACATCCGGATTCGGAGTTCGACCTTCTTTATATTCAGCTATCATTTTATCAACCACACCTTTCTTATATTCTTTTTCGAAATCAAAGAAGAGAAACGGGATGTCAAGTGCCACCGTCACCCTCATAGCATCACGTCTTTCGTCTCTCCAAGTGCAAGGTAGGAAATCCGGCTGCCAAACTTTGATAAAAACCCCCGTAACATCAAAACCTTGCTCTCTCAAAAGCGCCGCCGAAACCGCCGAATCCACCCCACCAGACAATCCCACAAACACTTGCCTGCCGGCAGGCAGGCCTTTTTTAGTTCTTGATATATTTTTGTTTTTTGGCCACATGTTCTTCGAAAGTCTTGGAATAATGCGTCATACCATCATCGCCTGTCAAGAAATAAAGATACGGTGTAGAGGTGGGATGGAGAGCCGCATCAATACTCTCGAGTCCTGGGTTTGAAATGGGTTTGGGTGGGAAACCAAGATGTTTATAAGTATCTGGATCGGAATCTACTTGAAGTGGCATCTTGAGTCTAAGACGTTTCCAGAGAATACCGGAGGCGATCTTTTTATCTTCTTCGGATTTTAATTCACTTTCTAAGATGGCGGCCATCTGGACAACATCATCTAGTGAATGTCCTGAATCTTGAATTTCTGCCAGCCGATCGGAAATTTTCCTCTCAAAATTATTTTCAAGTAATAAAATGGTCGAGGAAGCGGTGGCTGTTACAGGTACAAAATAGGTATCAGGAAACAAATACCCCTCCGGTGCCAGAGCCAGAAAAGTATCATGATCAAAGAACTTAAACCTATCGTCGAAAAGCGCGCTAATCTCTTCGACTTTAAAGCCTTCCGGAATAGTCAACTTCACTGTCTCTACGTCATGATCCTCACGGAATATGCGCCAGGCAATGACAACCGTGTTTTGCGGGCGAGAGAGATAATACTGACCTGCTTTCATTAGACGCTCTCCACCAAGCATAGTGGCGCTCACACGAAACCAGAAAGGTGATCGTATAACATGATTTTGTTTCAACTCTTTTGCCACTTCATAGAGCCCAACTCCTTCGGGCACGGTAATAATAGAATCGGTTGGAAAGGAGAGCGGAGGAGCGGTGAACCAGAAACATAGGACAAACAAGATTCCTCCTGCAATAAAAAGACGTGCCCTCAACATTAGATGGGTAGATTCGAGGGGGCTTCTGCCTTCTTCGAAGGTACACGGGGAAGAGATGGAGTGGTAACAACTGCGCCCGGGAAGTGGTAAAGGGTGGCTAGTTCTTCGGTAGTGAGAATGTAGGGTTTGCCATTCAAATTTTTATAGGGAACGTTAAAGAACGAGCGACGCTTATAAGCATCGAGAAGGGTTCGTTGATTTCTCCTTTTCCTCATATCTCGGAAGTCTCTCCATGGATAATCAATACCGGAGAACCACTTCGGTTTTATACCATTGAGATTTTTAGAAGCAAAATGTCGCATACTTCCGATGAGACCAGGACTTTTCATTTTGTCATATATGTCAATTGGCGCGGTATATAAAATCCTCATCATGCTGTTGAAAGCCAGTTTGCCGACATTTCTTTCAATAGCAATAATGGTATCATCTTGTGTTTTTGTCAGACGCGTAAGAGTTGTTTGCCCTTCTTTCTGAGGAAAGAAGGATTCTTCCTCAATAATTTTCTTTATTTCTGTCTTAACTCCTTCTCGCCAATCCGGTTTGGGAAAGATACGCGCGTCGTTCGTAAAACCTTCCTTGCGATGGGCTTGAATCATAATTTGGACCCAAGCCTGCTCCCCCGGTTTGAGAGACCCGAGATATTCAAGCATTAACTGCATTGGATCTATCGTCTCTTCCTGTTCTCTACCCTCTTTGTCCAATTCATAATCGACGTATGTCTTGATAGGATAGGCGTCTGGTTTGACGAGCGCCGTGGTAATGCCCCAGATATTTATCTTTGTTGGGTCAAAGACAACATCTAGAGAGTAATCCTTGGCTTCAAATATTTCTACTCCGGGATATTCGGCATATATTCTGGACTCTACGATATTTCTCCATTTTGGCAAAAGCCAGATGAAAAATTTTACTTGGCCGCCAATGGAAACTATCTCCAGAGAAAACCAATCTCTCACTCGCCCTTCCAGAAAAACATCCGTCATAGTGCCGTTCACATCCTCCCAAATACCATTCAAAACAAGCTCCATGGCAAGGGGAGTTTTTTGAATCTCCCTAGGTAACTTGATTTCTAAAAGAACAGACCCCTGCTCCTTGATCCACTTTCTGCGCTTATAAGAAAACCAGGTATTAAAAAGAAGGCTAATAAGAATGAAAGGTAACCAAATAGGCCAAGTGGCGAAAACAGCCCCCCAAACCTTCATGTAAGTCTCCGTTTGGAAAAGAGAAATGAAGTTCTCGATCATGACCCTAATTCTACACGGAACTTAGACGTTGTGGTAGCGGTTGTCTCGGTCTTTTTTGAAATACTTAGGATTCTGGAGATTAACTAAGATAGTATTCTCCTTGACATAACGTTCTTTCAAGACCTTGTCCACAATTTTATCTTTAGGCAAAGGTCCTTCCTTCTCAAGGATCTTACGGATGACGTCTTTTACAACTCCGGACATATATCCCCATTCAGAGAGAGCGTAGAGACCGCGGCCAACCAGGACAAACCTCGGATCTTTGATCAATTCATTATGAGTGGTAGCCACATGGGCTTTCTTATTAAAGTATTGGGTAATGGCTTTAGCCACTTCTTTGAAATGAATGGGAGAACCATGCTTCCTGATAACTAGAAAAGCGTAGTCACGCATACCCTTGGCATTGACATTGGAAGATGAGGAGCGACCCCATTCACCCAGAGGATTTTTTGCAATTTTATGAGAAATAGCGAGCCAACGCTTTATTACCTCATCGTTTTTATACTTTTCATTCAAATCTTTGATCTCATCTAAGAAAGACTCTATAAGATCACTCTCAACTACAAGTTCGTCGTCGGAGAGTTTGGAATAAAGTTTATGAAGAGCAGTTTTAATCTTCTCTGACAGCTCCGCGTCCACGTGCCAACGATGTTTAAATTCTTCGTCCTCTTTTTCACGTTTGAATTCTTCGCCGATCACTAGCAGAAAGTGAAAATGGTTTTGAGTACTCTGATCTTTGCTCAAATGACTAAGGAGATCCTTCTCCGCCACTATACCGCCCAGACCAAGTAGAAGCTCTTTGAGCTCGGTGAAAATGGGTTCGGAATCTTTGTACACTTTCGACTTGCGGACAGCGGCCAGAGAGTGATTCTCAATCTGGCGGACACGTTCGCGGGTAATATTGTACTTCTTACCAATAGCATCGAGAGTAAGTTTGGTCGCTTTTGATCCAAGACCGTATCGACTGGCTAAAACATCTTGTCCGCGCCTAGTTAAGCTCGACAAAAGGCGCTTGGTGATCTCCTTTGGTTTGAAGCTTAAATTAATCTTTTCGCTCATAACTTAAGTCATTTGTATCACCTATACAAATAGGTGTCAAGTGACGATGCTGATAATCTTTTCTGGTACCACTATGACCTTTTTGGGTTCTTTGCCATCAAGCCATTTCTTAACTTCATCTAAATTTAGCGCTTGTATCTTAATTTCTGCTTCGTCTTGCCCCCTAGAAATAGGTAAATTCGCCCTAACTTTACCGTTAACTTGAACCGCTATGACAATTTCATCTTTCAACAACTTACTTGGATCATAAACCGGCCAATTTTCTGTGTGGACAGAACTTTTATGCCCAAGAGTGTGCCACAGCTCTTCCGTCATATGCGGAGCAAAAGGCGCTAGGAGTTTGAGTAATGTTTCGTATTCTTCAATAGAAACTTTGTCATATTTTTCCAAAGCATTGACGTAAATCATCAGACTAGAAACTGCTGTATTGAACCCCATCGTTTCAATATCGTCAGAAACTTTTTTAATCGTCTGATGCATCAAGTTTTCAGGAAACTCGAGCTTGGCCACTTTAGTCTGTAATTTCCAAACTTTTTCCAAGAACCGGCGCGGACCAACTAAGGCATTTCCACTCCAAGCTATAGCCTGCTCGAAAGGCCCCATAAACATCTCATAGAGTCGCAGGGTGTCCGCGCCGAAGCGTTCGACGATGCCATCTGGATTAATGACATTGCCCTTTGACTTACTCATCTTCTCCCCGCCCTCGGCAAGGATCAGACCGTGGGAAGTTCTCTTTTTATATGGCTCACTTGTCGGCACCAACCCGAGATCAAATAAAAACTTATTCCAAAATCGCGAGTACAGTAGATGGAGTACCGTATGCTCCATCCCGCCGTTATACCAGTCAACGGGCATGAAATGCCCGTAATTTTCAATTTGCAATTTCCAATTTTCAATAGAAACAGAAGCGTCAAAACCTTTCTTATCGAAAAGATACGCGAGAAAATACCATGAGGAACCGGCCCAGTTTGGCATAACGTCGGTCTCTCTTTTTGCCATCCCTCCACACCGTAGACACGGAGTGTCTACAAACTCTGGGATGTTGACTAAAGGTGACTCTCCATCTGCTCCGGGCTCATATTTTTCCACCTCTGGTAACAACACGGGCAAATCTTTTTCTGGCACCGGCACCATTCCACACTTATCACAATGAATCACCGGTATGGGTTCCCCCCAATAACGTTGCCTAGAGAACACCCAGTCTCGGAGTTTGTATTTCGTCACTTTTTTCCCATAATCTTCAAATCCTGCTGGAGTATATTTTTCAACAATAGGTAAGTGGAACTTTTCTGCAAATTCTTTATCTCTCACGTCATCCGCGGGGACGGCCATGATAGCGCCAGTGCCATAATGCGGTAGAACGTAGTCAGCAATCCAAATAGGGACACTCTCGTTTGTCGCCGGATTGATAGCCTTGAGACCTTTGAGCTCTACTCCGGTCTTCTCCTTCCCTTCTGCGCTTCTCTCTATATCTGTCCTCTTTTTTGCTTTATCAATGTAATCTTCAACTTCACTTTTATTTTCCACAAGTTGGAAAGCAGAGTCTAGAAACTTCCCCACCAATTCAGGGGCTATCACCATATAAGTGGCACCGAAAATGGTGTCGGGACGGGTAGTGAAAACTTTGATTTTCTTATCAACTCCCCTTATTTTAAATTCTATTTCCGCTCCTTCCGAACGTCCGATCCAATTCTTTTGTTGGATTTTAACTCGCTCTGGATAGTCAACCGTATCGAGATCATCGAAGAGTCTGTCAGCATATTTGGTAATGGCAAGCATCCATTGCTCTTTCTCTTTTTGCTCAACTGGTGTGCCGCACCTCTCGCATCTACCATCTAACACTTCTTCGTTAGCCAGACCAATTCTATCTTTCGGGCACCAGTTGATAGGGATCTTAGCTTTGTACGCCAAACCCTTCTCGAGAAATTTCAAAAATATCCACTGTGTCCATTTGTAATATTTTGGGTCAGTAGTATTGATCTCTCTAGACCAGTCGAAAGAAATACCGAGAGCTTGGATTTGGCGACGAAAAGTGTCGGAATTTTCTTTTGTGACAACACGTGGATCTTTACCGGTTTTGATAGCATAATTCTCGGTTGGCAGTCCGAAAGCATCCCATCCAATAGGATAAAGGACGTTAAAACCCTCCATTCTTTTTTTGCGAGAAACAATATCAAGACCTATGTAAGGACGAGGATGTCCAACGTGTAAACCGTCCCCAGACGGATAAGGAAATTCTATAAGAGAATAGAATTTGGGTTTTTTTGACGAATTCTCTGCACGATAAAGACCTAGCTCTTCCCACCTCTCCTGCCATCTTTTTTCTATTTCTTTAGGATCGTACTCATGCATTATTAGATTTTAGACCTTACGGGGTAGAGTTCCGGATCAATAGTACGTTCAAAACATTGTCTACCAGATTCGTGTTGCCAAGTGTCTCCGGGTTTACCCATTGGTTCAGGATAAGCCATCCGAGTTAAGGAGGTGCCTGTTGCTAAGGGTTTGTTGAAATCGGCGCAGAGATTAAACGATAGAGTGCTAGTCTTTTTATATTCATAGAGTTTATCGGTTTGAGGATCTAGAGGTATAGTAAATCCAGAGATCGGATCTTCTAATTCTTGAAGTGCCGTAGGCAAAACTCCCTTCTGTTGCCAGTAATTTACAATCTGCCATTGAATATTTTGTAAATCAGAAACTTTTTGCGCATCGTAACGGAGCTTCCTCTGCGTTTGAGGAGTGCCGAGGACACTGAATCCAGCAATAATCGAACCTACTACTAGGACTATGGCCACGACTCTCCAGATATTTCGACGCGAACCTGTTAGCCTATCTTTCAAATCATCCAAGTAGTATCCGAAGATGGCACCAGCCACTACCAAGACCGACAGAATTTTCAAAAGGAATGCTGTAGTTAACTCTTGTCCGTCCAAGAAGTAGTAGATCAAAGTGACCAAGTCTCCAGCCAGTACTCCCCCGGCGATAAAGAGGGTAATGTAGATAAGCCACTTACGAACTGCATATTCTTTCTTACTCGGATCAGAGACATAACTTTTGTGTAGAACATTTGCCAGGAAAAGAAAGAGAGGAAAGACAACGATAAGTGTCGCCACTGGGAAACTGATCGAATTTGAACCATAGTAACCGTATTGACTAACCTGAGGAAAAGCGACATTGATAACGCGGAATAAGATGTTAAGCAACGCCACCGTCCCCGCATAGAGAAGCGCGATAACAGCTATGTGTAAGAAGAAATCCTTGGCAGTTGTCTTGGTATTCATACCGGCATTATAACACACTTAAAAGACGACCACCGCGTGGACTATATTATCTCCCGAACAATTCGCTATGCGTTCCTATACGTATGAAAACAGCTACACTACCTTTCATATAGTAAATTGCCCGGCAATCTCCAGTAACATTCACACTTCTACAACCAGCGTACTCATCATGCAGTTCGTGATTATTAAGAATTTTTGCAAATGGTTCACCAACAAAAATGGTTAACTTTTGATCAGCTTTTTCCTGTAGTCTCTTGGAAAGTTTCTTATACCCTTTCTTAAAGCTCGGGCGCAGTATAATCTGCATGATATTAATCATTCCTATGCAGATAATCTATCATTTCTTTAGCGGTCTCAAATGTAGGCCACTTTTTGTATGCCCCTGCCTTAATTTCAGCAATAGCTCTTTTAAGTTCCCTGCCAGTTTTGGCATTAGGCACCAGCGACGCTTGGAAAGTTATGGATCGAGTTTCCACGAGTTTTCTTAAGCTTTGATTTACAAGCACGCTCATAGACAAGCCCATTTCCTTAGCTACCTTCTGGGCCTCTTTCTTGAGCTTACTATCAGTCTTAATACTAAGCATTGTTTTCATATCTATAGTATATACAACGGATACATATTGTCAACAAATATTATATCAAAAACTCTATGACGTCGCCATCTTGGACAATGTAAGTTTTCCCTTCCGTTCGGAGCCAACCTTTTTCTCGCGCGACAGCATAAGAGCCGGCTTCGACGAGTTTGTCGTAATGAATCACTTCCGCGCGGATAAATTTATCTCGGAAATCAGTGTGGATGGATTTGCCCGCCTCTGGCGCTGTTGCACCTCTCTTGGTAGTCCAAGCCCGCGACTCATCTTCTCCTGTGGTGAAGAAAGTTATTAAGTTAAGAAGTTTGTATGATTCGTTTATAAGTTGGTCGAGGCCAGTACCAAACACAGGGTCAATCATGACACTTGGTCCAGGAACTTTTACATTAAGATTTTCTGCCACTTCTGACATATTGAGAACATAGAGTACTGGTTTGGAAATGCCAGCTTTCTCAAGTTCGAGATTGATAATTTCGATATCAAAAAGTGGGTCTATCTTATCGTGGACATGAATTACTTCTTTATCTTCAAAAATTCTTACTACCTCTATGATTGCATCCACTTCACGAATATGTGAGAGAAATTTATTACCCAATCCCTCCCCCTCCGAAGCTCCTTTGACCAAACCAGCGATATCTACAAACTCCACCACAGCGGGAATAGTTTTCTTCGACTTCGAGAGTTCAGAAAGTTTTGTGAGACGTTCATCCGGCACCGGCACAATACCGACCGAAGGGTCGATTGTGCAAAACGGATAATTCTCCGCCGGGACACTTTGCTTCGTCAGCGCGTTAAATAACGTCGATTTGCCAACGTTTGGGAGGCCCACGATGCCTATCTGGGTTTTAGACATTTTGTAATCTTATCAAAATGTGGAAGTCCCGTCGCGCATATAACAAAAAATTGTAAAAAACAAGAGGGCCAAAGTCTTTCAACTAAGGCCCCCTGACTGGCCGGCATTATTACTGCTCGAGAGTTTTGAGCTCTGTGGGAGTAAATCGGCACTCACGAGCAATGTCGCTGACCGTGTTTCTGACGTCGGCATTTTCACGATACGGCCGAAGCAAGATCACCGACCGCAACAACGGTAGTAGCCGACGACATTGGTCATCAACTCCTTTTGAGATTTCTGATACCTCAATCTTCAAGCGATCGAGTTCCTTTTCTAACGAGTCGACCCCTGCCTTTGTCTGACCAACCCTTGCCTTTGTCTGACCAATCGTCGTGTCCTGAACACCACTGGTGCCACAAGCTACAACCAAGAGACCCAGAACAATGGTAAGTGTCCCTGTAAGCATACGAACCATAAAGCACTCTCCAGTTTAGTCTTTGATTTAATCTCTAAACATTCTTTTCCAGTTCCAGTAATAACATTTATCATGTTTTATGTCAAATTTTCATTTGGAACATTCAACTTCCAACTGCACCACCTATACAATTGGCACATTAAATTCGCAAGAACTTAAATTCGCAAGAACGGTTCTTGCGAAGCCCTTGCGAAGCCAATTTCCGTGGAGGAGATATCTTAACCTTAAATTCAAGTGATAAACGGACGTCCAACGTCCGAAAGTAGCAACGTCCGAAAGTAGCAGGAGGAACCCTTCGTCGACTCTAATCTTGAGATCACAATACCTCAAGACTGATCACCCACCACCCGCCTGGATTCGTCCCGGCGGGTGTGTTTTATTTAATCTTCGTCTCTATTCTATTAATAGTCTCTATCGCAGTTCTCCTCAGTCCATCGACTCTTGATTTGTTCTGAATATTTCTTAATACTCCACTTTCATCAGATCTGTCTTCTTCGATTTGGATACCATTATCGTCAATTTTAGATTCAAATTTTTTACGAAACTCCTCTTTGCGCACCTCTGATCTGTCACCATTTGCTTTTTCTACCGCCTCCGCAAAGGCTCTGGAACTTTGTTCTATTTTACGTTCCAATTCCGCGGTACGCTCATCGTCAAGCTCGTCTATATCTGCCAATTTCTCCGCCTCTACAATACGGCGCTCAACCTTCTCCGTTTCCCAGACAATTTTATCTTCCGCCGAGCTGTTCACCACATCGAGGAACGGTTCTACTACACTAACTTTTATAGGATAAAGCGTATCCCCAGGGAGAGAAAAGTCAGAAGCATACGTGATCCCGCTGATTGAAATTATCAAGATTAAAGAATATACAAAGGCAAATACAGGAGTGCGCTTCATATAAGGAGACTCTATCGGGGTGGAGAAAACTCTCTCGAGTATGCGCGTCTTCTCCGCTTCTGTCAGGCGAATATTCTTCAACTCTTCTATTCCCCGCCCGAACGACTGTTCAGTCGGGCGGGCTTTTTTAAATTGGTCATTATTCATTATTCATTTTTTTAATACCCATGAGTTTGCGGAGAGCCTCTATCCCTCGAGTGATACGCACAGAAACAGTGTTGGCGTTGAGCTTCAGGATTTCCGCAATCTCTTGAGGGGTCAGGTCTTCCACGTATCTGAAGTAGATTACTTCCCTGTATTGAGGCTCTAGATCACTCAAGACTGAGAGTACGCGTCTGGCATCCGCATTCATTTCTATTTCCAGTTCTACTTTTGGATCCGGAGCATCGAACTCCCTATCTTCATCGCTAGAGAGACTCTCCAGAGAGACTGACTTGATCCTCCTATACCAATCAATGATGAGATTGCGCGCCACGATAAAGAGCAACGCTCTAGGATTATCTACCTTCTTCTCGGACAAGATAGAACTCCAGAGACGAGTGAAGGCTTCTTGAGTGATATCGAGAGCCCTCTCCCTATCCGACACCCTGACAAGACAAAAGCGGAAGAGAGAGTCTGACTCCCTATTGTAGATTTCTGTGAAGCGCTTTTTATCATCATCAATAGACATAATGACGTTTATTCGCCCGTCCTCTTTCTGGAACAACTACAGTTTAACAAAGAATGCAATGCGAATTGAGAGAATGGCATAAGGGGCCTCGCGCAAGCGCGGGGCCCCTTCACACATCTTTTGACAAAGCGTTCTTGTGCTGCCATACGATGACTGTCGCGTTGTCTTTGAGATTCCGATCCTTGGCCCACGACATGATCTCGCTGGCCTTGAGTCCAGATTTCAGAAGTCCAACGAGTTTCTGAACGAGAGGGGTTGTGTTCCCGTGTCCGGGATCGAGAACGCCATCGCTTGCAACAACTACCCACCGCGGGTTCTTGATCGTGTAAATCTCGGGTTCACGCGACAGAATTCTGTCGAGATCTCCGTCTCCCAATGCACGACTTACCTGAAACCCGACGTCTAATTGGTTATAGACGTAGCCGTTGCGGTAACTTCCACCGCGCGCCACCATAGCATTACGCTCAGCGAGATTTGTCCGAACGTTGTGTTCCGGGCTGACGTGCACTTGGCCCAGTTGGTCAACTACGATGACTGGGGAGTCGCCCAATACAGCAACTGAAACCTCGTCGTGATCTTCGCGCACCCAGGCAATCGAAAGAGTTGAGCCCTCGCGAAACTGCCTAGTCATCTCTACCAACTTCTGCACTAGAGCGCGAAGGATTGACTCGGGCGAACCCTCGCCGAAACACTGTTCAAACAAGCCCCCAATCTCTTCCGCACAGACGTTGGAGGCCATGCTTCCGCCGTGGCCATCCATCACCGCCATGAGCCACCCGCCGGGTTCGGAAGAAGGAACCGCCGCAGAGAAGAAACGATCTTCCTGATAGTCGCGCGGCCCCTGTTCATGCTCTCGAGATACAACACCCTGTGCCATTGTCCACTCCTATATATGCGATTCTGCCTGCACTGTAATATATAGTGTATTTAATGTAAATAGACTACGATACCCCCAATATAGTCTTTATTTGTTTGACTACTCCGTCTAGACTAAAATCTGTTTTTACAATATATCCAACCACATTACTGTCCATGGCATTGGCGACATAAGTGGGCTCATCCAGCACTGACAAAACCATGACCTTGGCCTGTTTCCCCCATGGGTCTAGCCTTAACTGTTTGAGCATTTCCAACCCGCCCATTTCAGGCATCACCAAATCAAGCAAAATAATATCTGGATGAAGCTCTAAGGCCTTCTTTAGCCCCTCTTGCCCGCTGAAAGCTCCCACCGCCTCGAAGCCCGATACATTAAATTTATCCACCAATACGGTGACCAGATTATTGTTATCGTCAATTATCAAGACTTTCTTTTTGTTTTCTAGATTAGCCATATTACTAAATTAATTATATTTACAGTGTGATGGTAAAGGTACTGCCTTTGTTTTCTTCCGACACAAAACTGATGCTCCCCCCTATTACACCTACAACTGATTTTACCAGATATAAGCCCAGACCGGTACCCTGATTATCAACGAGTCCCCGAATATTATCCGCTCTAAATAATTTTGTGAAGACTTGGTCTTGCTGGCTCTTCGGTATACCCAATCCGGTATCAGAAACTTTTATCCTCCTTTCGCCGGCCACTTCTTCGAAGGTGATGGTAACCGTTCCCCCTTCTGGAGTATATTTCAGAGCATTAGAGATCAAATTCTGTATTACGATTCTTAATAACTTTGGGTCACTTCTTATATTTTTCAAAAGTCCGTGATATTTTCGATTTATGCGTATCCCTTTTTTGTTAATGAGGAAGGATAGTTCATGCAAAACACTTTCTGATAATTCTTCCACGTTAGTAACTTTCATATCGACAAAAAGGGAACCCATTTCTATCCTAGAAACATTCAGGAGCACGTTCACTAGGTCAACCATATCTTCATTCGCATCATGCAACTTATCTATATACTCCTGTTGTTTCGGGGAAAGTTCACCAAAATCGGCAGAAGTCAACATTTCTGTGAGCCACTTTGTCGTAGCCAGAGGTGACTTCAATTGATGAGAAGCGAGTGAGACGAATTCAGTTTTCGCCTTATCCAATCTTTTCTGTTCTGTAATATCGAAGATCATGGCCAAACCGGTTTCAAAGACCGATAACTGCACCGATCGTATATCTCCTTTTTTAGTAACCATGTCCACTTCCTTTCTATTGATCGGCATACCCGACTTATAATACTGGAACAACCTTTCAGCCGGACCCCTATCCTCCCCAGAAATATAGGAGAAGATATTTTTGCCATCAATTTCCTCTGGGAGTACTCCGAAAAAACGCAGTGCCGCCTTGTTTGGATCATGAATTTCGGCATTCTTATTTAGTAAAAGATATGGCACAGGAGCATTTTCATATAGTCTCTTGAATTGTTCTTTGGATAAGGCAACTTTCTTTGTGGCATTCCATATTTCTAAGTCAAAACGCGTATTGTATGTGAGTAACAAATAGATAATATAGGAAAAGAAAACAATAATAATAACGAGAGATATAAATACTGTTTGGAGAGGATCTTCAACCACCTTTTCTATATAACTTCTGGATAAAAAGAGGGTAGCAACCAGTAAAAGTAATACGGAAAAAGAATAGAGCAGATGTTTTAAATATAATCTTGGAAACATTTGATTACTTTGCCTTCCGGCCGAGATTATAGACTTTGCGCTTGAGACGTTCGCGTCGGCCGGTACCGCCAAAATGCTTGAGATAGCCTAACTTGCGCACATATATCGGCCCGAAGCCGGCAAACCAGAGAATGCCTTTCTTCAATTCATTGGTGGTATCGCCGAAAACAATCCTCTGTATGAAAGGTATGGTATCTGAAGTCACGAACATAGTAGCACTTCTGCCTTTGAGAAGTTTTTTCCAACTAAATTCGCCGGTAAATCTGAAAGCAAATCCGGGAATCCAAGTCCTGTCAAAAAGGCCCTTCAGAAGCGCCGGCATGGTAGACCACCAAGATGGGTAGAAAACGACGAAATGTTCGCACCAACGCATATTCTCCTGGAAAGCTTTCAAATCTGGTTCTAGTTCCTGGATCAGCCTGTAACCATGGTGGAGAACAGGGTCAAACTCCATGTCAGAGATATTGACCCGACGCACTTCGTGCCCCACCTCCTCGGCTCCCCTCTGGTATTCATTGGCTAAAGTACAATTGAAACTATCTTCATCTGGATGACCGAGTAGGACAAAAATCCTTTTCTTTTTAGTAGAAAACATAAAATTATTTCAGCAACCGCTGAAGTTCACTCTGGTGTTCACGCATGACGACCATAGTGGCGGCCATCTCGCTCTGGCCCGACTTCACCCTTTTTTGCACTTCCTCGCCAATTTTTTTAAAAAATTCCGGATTCTTTTCCATAAGCGCAAGCATTTTCTCGCGCTCAGCCTCAGGCATATCCTTCATCTTGCTCTTCAGCGCCTGCTTGAGTAGAAAGTTTTTAAATATTCCCATGGTTATTCAGTATAACAGAGTGTTTGAAGTGCCGAAAGATCTGTTTCGGTTAAGGTCCCGGCTTCACCTTCGTTGAGATAATACATAATGGCTTTAGGGTCACTGACATGCTCCAAGCCGAGTGCATGGCCTAATTCATGCGCCAAAACACGCACCAATTTCTCCCGACTACTAAATTCGTAAATATCAATACTTCGCCCTTCCTCGTCTTGAGAGTAAAGTCCGCCGGTAAAGGACTCACCTCGTGTGGCACCGATGGTGTTATACGTTTCTACATTGAGATTAAGTGATCTGGCAATACGGTTGAGTGTCTCTACGAGTGTATTGATTTCTCTTACCACTTCGTTTAACTGCGTCTCGAGAACCCTCAATTTCCCCGCTTCAGCCTGGAGACTAGCTCTCTCCTGTTCTAACTGCTCAAATTGCTCTTTGGAATTTCTCTTGCCCTTATTCCAAGACTCGACCATCATCTGATAGGCGTTATTTCGATCATTGAAATTTTCTACCAGCGCGTTATAGACACTCTTGGCAGTGTCGTATTCTACCTTCAGTGCCAAGTATCTAGCGCGGAGCGAGTTGTACGTGGCTTCATCTTCTTCGACGACACTGCCGAGACCAGATAAAGTGTCAGTCACTTCTTGGCGTTCGTCGTAGATCAGATTGACTGTCAACTCACCTTTCTCCTGTTCGTGGATGAACAGTTCTTTATTAATCGGCTTTTCCCAGATAGATTCAGCGGTGGCGAGCGCGTCGAGAAAAGTTTTTTGTGAAATATTGAATCTTCTATCGAAAGAACCAAGGGCATAAGTAATCGGCTCTTCACACGGAGCCGGAGATCCCATAAATTTTGGATAAACCCAGACAACCAAAGCTGCCGTAAGAATAAGTATAATAAGGATGTTAATTATTACTCTAGAGAACATAATTGTTAACGAATACCGCTATCGCAGGAGATGTCTACTTCAAGAGTTTTGCCTTCAATAACAGTTATGCGTTTCTCCTCGCATGCTGGCAGTATATTGGCTAATTGCGGCCTTAGAATATACTCTCCCGCTGGTAAATTTACCGAGAAGACTCCTACTTCATCAGATTTGATAATTGTGTAAAGTTTTTCATTAGGATAATGAACTTCGATACTCACCGAGTATGGCCTGTCCTGACATTCTTCTTCATATCCAACTCGTATCACCGGACAAGTTGGCCCGATATGCACATAACCTCTTACAGCAGTCAAGCCTAGAGAACTAGGGCATACGAATTCACAGTTTGGTCCTGTGCGGCCAACCCAAGTGTCGTCAGGACACTGCATCGCATCTTGTGTGCAGTACACCGGTTCAGGAAACCTGGCTGGTTCAGGCCAGAATAGGAAATAAATAATCCCGGCGCATAAGCCGATACCTACGGTAAGCATCAGTATACCCTTCGAGTTCATAAAACTATTTTATCATATCCGGGATTTGAAGATTTCCCTTTTTATTCTCCTATTCGATCGAATTAGAGATGTATTTGGCAACGTGGTGAAGTTGGGGCAAGAGTTTATAAAACATTTGAAGGCTTCTCTGCTCTTTCTCCACAATGTTAGTGGCATAGAGAACACCTAGATGTTTTGAGGTGGCGGTGAAAGACAGTTTGATCTCTTCGGCAATATCACCCACCGTTTTCTCTCCTTTCTTCTTCAATAATTTAATAATTGCTAAACGACGCTTGTTGGCGAGTGCCTTGAGTATTCGTTCAAGTTCTCTTTCTTTCATTCCTTAATTATAACCCAATTCCAGACTATTTTCCTATTCGATCGAATTAGAGATATGTGGGTAAGAGTTATTTTATTTTCTTATAACTAAAACAAAATTGGACGTGATCATTGACCATACCGACGGCTTGCATGTGAGCATAGACCACAGTGGGACCGAGGAACTTGAAGCCGCGCTGTTTCAAGTCTTTGGCGAAGACTTCTGATTCTTTAGTCACAGCGGGCAAATCTTTCATATGCTTGCGCTTGCCGTCTATCGGCCTGCCTCCGACGAAACTCCACATGTACTTGCTGAAAGTGCCAAACTCCTTCTGCACTTCTAAGAATCTCTTGGCATTGTTGACAGCCGCCTCTATTTTGAGCCGATTTCTTACAATACTCGGGTCTTTCATTAACCTTGCGACATCGTGCTTGCTGAACTTAGACACCTTTCTCGGGTCAAAGTTGGCGAAGTTTCTTCTGTAGCCCTGCCTCTTACGAAGGATAGTGAGCCACGAGAGTCCAGCTTGGGCGCTCTCGAGCACGAGAAATTCAAAAATCTTCCTGTCATTCCTGACTGGTTTACCCCACTCTTCGTCATGGTATTTGAGCATCAAGGGGTCCCCTTGTGACCACGAGCAAGCCCCCATACTGAAATCTAATACTACTTCTTCAGCTCGGCGGCGCCTTCCTTGCTAAGAATTTTGTACATACCTGTACCACAAACAGTGCACTTACCCTTGGCAGCTGGACGGCCAGGCTTGATCTCAACTATCTGCACATCCTTCATTTCACGCTTTGTTTTGCACTTCACACAATATCCAATGACTTTATCCATGTTTTATGATTCTAATGGTTAAATTTCTTACAGATACTATTATAGCATAGAAAACCCGCGCCAAGACCGTCAAGGTCCTGGCGCGGGGCCGAGAAGTTCCCCGACGACGTCGCGCCGCTTCACAGGTTTGGGTACGAACACAACCTTGAGTTCGTCACAGACGAACTGAAGCATGCGTCCATCTGTCGAAATCATGTCCCCACTCATCAGAGCGCACGGCAAACCTCTCATGCGCTTATCAGAGCGTATTCTCCTGACCAGCTCAAGTCCATCCATGCCCGGCATCTTGTAGTCAGTGATAACGCAGTCGAACTTTATCCCCTGATCAAGAAGCTGCCAGGCATCAAAACCACTGGCGACAAGGACGGGATCGTGCCCCATTTCCCTAAGATCACGATCGAAGAGCCTCCAGACACCTCTGTCGTCTTCCGCGACTAGCACTCTAGCCATGACTCGACCTCCACCGACTACTTTGTCATAAGCCAATAAAAAATCAAGTGGCCCTTATCAGGACAGTGTTCGAACTTTTCCAAGAATCGCATGGAGATTGTGGAGCTGGGCTCGGCGGTGGCTTGAGCGGCAAGGCCGAGAAGCTGCCGCGTGACCTACATAGTACAAAACAGATCGTCCCAACGCACGTGCACGGATTGACGAAGTCAGTCTGGCATGACCCCCATATACTGTACACATTGTCCAGATCGCGGTCGAGACGTTGCGGCGACTCGAAAAGAGACGTGTACTTAAATTAAAGGCTTAGACTCGCCGGCGAAATTCCGGCTTGCTATACTAAAGCAGCTTCAGCGGCGCTAGCCCGGAACGGGCTTGAGTTATGTAAAACTCAACCATTGAAGCGCTTTGGACAACTGAGGCAGAGCTTCCCATCTCCTTCTGCGACCACAATCAGGTGGTTGGCAGAGAGATTGTCCGTAGAAGACGGGTGGGGAGGCTGCTGATGGTTACGAAAATGCTGTTGAAGAAATTGATGCGGTGGAGAGAGTTACACAGGACCACGAAGAGGAACCTGCTCATCGGTTCGTTGATGGTCATAGCTGGCGTAGCCCTTTCCATTAAGTGGGGTCAGTCGGTTGGCCTGGTCGCTGGGATGTTCATCATCATCGGCGGGGTTATGTTGAGCGAGGGCTTGCTCCGGGCGTCCAAGCTCGACGAAATCGCGCAGGATGCCGATCAAGCTCAGGAGAAACTGGCTGAGATGATTAGTGCTGCCAGGCAGCGGATACTGATCACTTCGGGTTGCCTTGACGCCGGGGCTTGGGTCCGGTGGCAGAACGGGAAAGTCGCGCAGCTTCTGCGAGCAAAACTGGAACAACAGGTCGAGGTCGAGATCGTAACCGGCGAAATCGATCAAGAATCATGGCCGGTGTTTAAGGACCTACTCGGCAAGTTTCCAAAGCAATTACGCATCTATCAGTATCAAGGAAATCCCGCTCCTCACGGGCTGTTGGTCGACGACGCGCAGCTGAGACTCGAAAGCCGGCACACCCTTGGGGCACGAATCCTAACCAATAGCTTCGCATCGCTTGGGTATTAATTGTATTGGCGTGCGAAGGGAAATTCCCAT
>Ga0156207_123_pt1 | contig 23222 bp, 15 predicted proteins | sample RifCSPlowO2_12_FD_107860 | JGI IMG/M metagenome (GOLD analysis project Ga0156207, IMG submission 107860) | Candidatus Zambryskibacteria bacterium RIFCSPLOWO2_12_FULL_45_14 | reverse complement strand
GATTCTATAAAAAGGCGGCCGCGGGAAAGATGTCTGGACTTACCGGAATTAATGATCCATATGAAGTACCCAAAAATCCGGAAATAGTATTGGATACTGAAAAGCACGATCCAGAGGAATGCGCTGATTTCATTATAGAATTTCTCCGGTCAAAAAAGCTTATATAGTAAAAATAAGTTTTTTTTGCTAGCATACAGCATATGCAAAATGCCTTGAGAAAAATTGTCTTTACAGGGCTCTTTCTGATTCCGTTTGTTCCGTTTCCCGTCTCAAGCTCTTTTTTCTTCCCCTTCATCACTACCAAAGCTTTCGTCTGGAGGATTATTGTTGAAATAATTTTTGCGGCTTGGGTCTCGCTCGCCCTGATTAATGTTAACTATCGCCCGAGGAAATCGGTTATTTTTTATTCAATATTTGGTTTTCTAGTCATTATCGGCCTAGCTGATTTGCTCGGTGTCGCTCCCATCAAGAGCTTCTGGTCGAACTTCGAGCGCATGGAAGGCTTCATTACACTACTGCACTTGGGTATGTTCTTCATAGTTATTTCTTCAGTCTTTAGAGAAATTGACTGGAAGAGGTGGTGGAATACTTCACTTGTCGCCTCATTTCTCATGGTGGTGTATTGCGTTTTACAAATCATCGGATTGAAAACGATAAATCAAGGCGGAGTAAGAGTGGATGGTACTTTCGGCAACGCCATTTATCTGGCCGTTTATATGCTCTTCCATATCTTCGTCGCCATGCTTTTCTTGTGGCGCGAGTGGAAGAATGTCGCTTTGAGATGGGTCTATGGTCTACTCATTCTGACGCAAGTATTCATTCTCTACTACACAGCCACGCGCGGAGCCATGCTGGGCCTTCTCGGTGGCCTCTTCGTTATGGCTGTACTCAATATTTGGAACAGAGAGGACAGACTGGCTAGAAAAATGGGTGTCGCTAATTTAGTCGGCTTACTGGTTTTAGTCGGGGGCTTTTTTTTGATTAGAAACACAGATTTTGTACTTAATGACCCCGTTCTCTCACGTTTCTCTTCTTTGAATGCAGAGGAGTTAAAGACTCAAGGCAGGTACTTTGTCTGGCCGATGGCTCTTGAAGGGGTCAAAGAGCGTCCACTACTTGGTTGGGGTCAGGAGAACTTCAGTTATGTTTTCCAGAAGAATTATAGTCCGGAGATGTATCGCTTAGAACCGTGGTTTGACCGGGCGCACAATATTTTCCTTGACTGGGCGGTTGCAGGTGGTATTCTCGGCCTCCTATCTTATCTTAGTCTCTATGTGGCGCTTTTATTTTCAATTTGGAGGAAGAACACCAATCTGTTTCATACTGAAAAGTCTATTCTCACTGGTCTGGTGGCGGCCTACTTTTTCCACAACTTCTTTGTTTTTGATCATCTCATAAGCTACATCTTCTTCTTCTCCCTTCTAGCCTACCTGCATCAACAGACTAGTGGCGAAATACTATGGACGAAACCAATTACCACGATCCAAGTGAGGAGCTTCATTTTATTGGTAGTTTTAATCTTGTTCATTCCTATCCTCTACTTTGTCAATATTAGACCGATAAGAACCAATGTCTTTCTGATTGAAGCTCTCAAATTTATTCAAACGCCAGGAGAGACTGCTATCGCCGCGAAATACTTTGAGAAAGCTTATAGCGACTCATATCTTGGTCGTACGGAAACAGTAGAACATCTAACTGCTAGAGCAGCCACTATCTTATCTAGCGATATGTCTATGGAAGAGAAGAACGCTTTCTTCAACTTCACAAAGAATGCTGTACTCAAAGAGTCAGAAAATTTAGAAAAAGATGCTCGCTTTCAGTTGGTTGTTGGATCTTTTCTCTCTACTGTTGGTCTTCTCGACGATTCTCTAGTTCGTCTTGCTCGTGCGAAAGAATTGGTACCTGGTAAACAACAGGTGTACTTTGAAATTGGTGCCGTTTATCTAAATAGGAGCGAACCACTTAAAGCTCTTATGATTTTTAAAGAGGCCCATGAATTGGCCCCAGAGTACTTAGAAGCTCGGCTAGTTTATTTAATCGGCGCAATTTATGCTGGTGATAGGGTAGTTGAAAATGAAATAATGAACAAGCTAGCGGAAGAAGAAGTAGTCTTCGATGATCGAATTATAAACGCTTATTATACGAATGGGCGAATTGATGAAGTAGTTAGCTTATTGGAAACTCGTATTCGACTCGACCCAGCTAATACCGATACATATAGGCAGTATCTCGAGACGGTGTTAAAATGAGCTTCTTATGGCCTTTTTAAAGAGCCTTTTTGGTTCTCCGGAAGACAAACTATTGAAATCCTGGAAGCCTATTGTAGAGCGTATTAACGCACTTGAGTCTTCGTTGGAGAGTCTTTCTCCGGAAGAATTAAGAGCGAAGACACAGGAATTCAAGGCGCGACTGTCAAAGAAAGAAACACTTGATGATATTTTGCCAGAAGCTTTCGCAATAGTGCGGGAGGCGGCTAAGCGCACTTTAAAGCAAAGGCACTTCGATGTTCAGCTCCTGGGAGGCATTGCTCTTTATAAAGGGGGTATTGCGGAAATGAAAACCGGGGAGGGTAAAACTTTGGTGGCCACCTTACCAGCATATCTCAAAGCACTCGAAGAGAAAGGTGTGCATGTGGTGACGGTCAATGACTACCTCTCCCGCCGTGATGCTGTCTGGATGGGACAGATATATTCTTACTTAGGTCTTTCCGTGGGAGTTCTCAATCACGCCGAGTCTTTCTTGTATGATCCGCAACATGTAAGTCAAGACAAAGAGCGCGACGAACTCGGCTCCTTCCATGTGGTTCATGAATTTTTGAGACCTGGAAGCAAGAAAGAAGCTTACCAAGCGGATATTACTTATGGCACCAACAATGAATTCGGTTTTGATTACTTACGAGACAATCTCTTGTACAACAAAGGAGATTTGTCTCAAAGGGAATATCACTACGCTATTGTAGATGAAATTGATTCTATTCTTATTGATGAGGCGCGCACACCCCTTATCATTTCCGGTAATACCGGCGCGGCCGGCGAACTCTATGAGAAGTTTGCCAATATTGCTAGGGCTCTTGAAGAGGGAGGGGACTTCACCACAGACGAGAAGCTTCATGCCATCTCTTTGACAGACGCAGGGATTAACAAGGCTGAAAAGTTTTTGGGTATTGAAAATATTTATACCGAAGGGGGAGTTAAGTACGTGCACCACCTCGAAACCGCTGTCAAAGCTAAAGCTCTTTATCACAAAGATAAAGAGTATGTAGTTAAAGACAATGAGGTAGTGATTGTCGACGCCTTTACCGGTCGACTCCAGCCGGGGAGGCGTTGGTCGGAAGGTCTGCATCAAGCAGTAGAAGCAAAAGAAGGAGTGCGAATTAAAGAAGAAAGTCGCACCTTCGCGTCTGTTACTTTTCAGAATTATTTCCGTATGTATCAAAAATTGTCCGGTATGACCGGCACCGCCGTTACTTCCAAAGAAGAGTTTTATAAAGTTTATGGCTTGGAAACTTTCGTTATACCTACCCACAAACCTATAGCTCGCCAAGATCACGGCGATTTAATTTTCCAAACACAAGCTGGCAAAATGAAGGCCGTGGCTAAAAAAGTACGGGAACTTAATCAGAAGGGTCAGCCTGTACTTGTAGGCACTGTTTCTATTGAACACAACGAGCTTCTTTCATCGTATCTAAAAAACGAGGGAATAAGGCACGAAGTTCTCAACGCCAAGAATCACGAAAGAGAAGGCGAACAGATTGCCCAGGCCGGACGCAAGGGCTCTGTCACGGTTGCTACCAACATGGCCGGCCGTGGTATCGATATCAAGTTGGGAGGCGTTCCTAGTACTTCAGAAGAATACGAAGAAATAAAGTCACTCGGCGGTCTCTTTGTTCTTGGTACAGAGAGACATGATGCCCGTAGGATAGACAATCAGTTGCGCGGCCGTTCCGGCAGGCAGGGAGATCCGGGCGAAACGCAGTTTCTCGTTTCTCTTGAAGACTCCTTGATGCGTATTTTTGCTGTGGATACTATCAAGAAGATGATGGGCCGCTTTAACATTCCTGAAGATGAGCCGATAGAAAACAAACTCATCACCAACTCTCTAGAAAAAGCTCAAGAGAAAATAGAAGGTTTTAACTTCGATGCCCGAAAACATGTTCTTGAGTTTGACGACGTGCTGAATTTCCAACGGGGGATCATCTATGGTCGTCGCCGCAAAATCTTGGTTGGAGACCAATCCGAGATTCAAGAGTATTTGGCTGAAGTGGCAGGGCATCTAGATAAAGATATGAAAGAGAAGCTAGAAGAAAAAATATCAAGGGGAGCCCTTGATATTCCAGAAGTGGTAGAAGTGTTGCGGAGGGTTATTCTTCAAACTATAGATTTATTTTGGGTTGATCATCTAGAAATGATGGAATATCTGCGTAGCTCTGTGAACTTGCGCGCTTATGGCCAACGCGAACCTCTTGTGGAATACAAGAAAGACGGTTTGAGGTTCTTCCGAGACATGGAAGGGTCGATTGCTAGACAAGTGGCGGAATTTGTCATCGCTCTCAACTTAGAGGCCGTTGCTGCATTTAAGGCGGTCACCGAAGAGCCTCGTCCAGTGGTTTCCAAGAAAGTCGAAGTTGGTAGAAATGACCCATGCCCGTGTGGTAGCGGTAAAAAGTATAAAAAATGTGGAATGCTAAATACCGAAGAACATAAGAAAAATATGCAGAATAAAAAATAATATTATGAAAATCGGCATCATTGGTAGTATGCAATTTACGGAGAAAATGATAAAGGCTCAAGACGAGCTTATTAGACTTGGTCATGATGCTTTTTTAACGAATCTTGCAAGTCCTTTTATCGGTAAGACGGACGAGGAGAAAGAACGGATAAAAATTAATCAAAAAAATAATCTCGATGCTATCCGAGAGTTTTGGCGACTTATGCAGGGAGCAGATGCAGTTCTAGTGATGAACTTTGACAAACATGGGATCAAGAATTATATCGGTGGCAATACCCTTATGGAGATTGGGTTTGCCCATGTTCTTGATCAAAAGATATTTCTGCTTAATCCTATTCCAGAAATGCAGTATTGTAAGTCAGAAATTGAGGCCGTGAAGCTAGTTGTTATTAATGGCGATTTTTTGTTGCTGAAATAACTTTTCCATCGATATGCCCACTTGGAAACTAAGTTTCCAAGTGGTAGTATTTAACTATGCGAAAAGTTCAACTTGTAGAAGGTGAGTATTACCATGTATTTAATCGCGGAGTGGATAAACGTACGATCTTTCAAGATGCTCGAGATTTTGAGAGATTTTTGTTAAGCGTAATAGATTTTAATTCGATAGAACCTATCGGCAGTATCTACGAGTATTCATTTCAGAAAAAATCGCAACTTGGAAACTTAGTTTCCAAGTCTAAGAAAAAAGAGAAAAAACCGTTGGTGGAGTTAGTCGCTTATTGTCTAAACAAGAATCATTACCATTTTATTTTTAAACAAGTTAGTGAACGAGGTATAGAAAAATTAATGCATCGACTTGGTCTCGGATTTACTAAATATTTTAACTTGAAATATAAGAGAAGCGGCTCCTTGTTCCAAGGAACATTTAAAGCTGTGCATGTGGAATCAAATGAACAGCTCATCCACTTAAGTGCTTATGTTAATTTAAACAATCTGGTTCATGGTCACGGGATTAAGGACTTTAGGTCTAGTTGGCAGGAATACTTAGGTAAAACTAAGGGAGGCATCTGCCAAAAAGATATAGTATCCGGGCAATTCAAAGGTATTAAAGAATATAAAAAACTTACAGAAGAAACCGTGAGAGAGATAAAATATAGACGAGATTTAGAGGGTTTGATTCTAGAATAACGATCTGGAGCTACTTGGAAACTAAGTTTCCAAGTGGGGTTTTATTAGTTTTATTATGGAGTTTTATTAAGACTATTCTGGTATCATTAAAACTCCATGGAGCTGTCAGTTAATTTCGTTCAAATTGTCCAAGATGCGGTGCTGCGCCCAGATTTGGCGAGCGCTCTCGGTATTTTCATAGCCTCTTTGATCAATGAATTGTTTGCGGTCTTGCCGTATAACGTGATTCTTTCTGGCCCGCTTTTCTTTCTTGAAGGATCTTTCTCTGCCGTTTTTGTTACCCAACTATTCTTATTGGTAGCAGTGCCTGTCGGTTTCGGAACTGCTTTAGGCTCACTCTTAACCTACGGACTGGCCTACTTTGGGGGTAAACCGGCCATAGATAAATTCGGCAAATACGTCTATCTATCGTGGGAAAGTGTCGAGAAGATGGAGTCGAAGTTTAAGGGCGTCTGGTACGATGAAGTTCTCTTTGTCGCCCTGCGGTCAACTCCACTCCTACCATCGTTACCGATTAATGCGGCAGCCGGCATTTTAAGAATGAGTTTGGCCAGGTATCTAGTTTTCACTGTGATCGGCGCCATCATTAGAATGATGATTATATTTATGCTCGTAGGTTTAGGCATGAGCACTCTGGCTCAATAGCACATTTTTGTATATAATGCCTAGCATGAAAAATAAGCTTATAGTGATTTTAGTAGCGGCGCTGTTAATCGCTGGTATGGTGTGGCTCATCAAGACTCCTGCCAAACCGGGTAAACTTGACGCGTTTGCTCAATGCCTAAATGATTCCGGCGCGAAATATTATGGAGCGTTCTGGTGTCCGAATTGTAAAAACCAAGAAGCCATGTTTGGTCGATCAGCCAGACTTTTGCCCCGCATCGAGTGTTCAACTCCTGACGGGCGAGGTCAGCTACTCATCTGTCAGGATGCTGGGATAACAGGTTATCCGACTTGGGACTTTCCAGACGGACGTCGCGAAACTGGAGTTCTTCCGCTCGAGCGTTTGGCCGAGGCGACAGCCTGCCAGTTGTCTCAATAATATGATCGAGACTACAGCGAAACTCTTGCCCTATAAGGTCCTTTTTTCCCATATCTTGCTGATTATTTTGTTTCTGGCTCTGTTATTCAGAAACTCATGGGGAGCCGTTTTATCTCGACTGATAGGGAAGTACGCATTGTTTCTGGCGCTTTTTGTTTCTACGGCCGCGGTCCTTGGCAGTTTATTCTACTCCAATGTTATGGGCTTCGAACCCTGTTTACTTTGCTGGTGGCAAAGAATTTTCCTTTATCCTCTGGCGATCATCTTTGCAGTCGCCATTTGGAAGAAAAATGATTTTGCATTTCTTTACGCCCTACCGCTTGCCTTATTGGCCGGTATCGTCGCTTTCTACCAAGCATATGCGAATTTTGGCGGACTCTCCATCTTATCATGTACAGCCATAGAAGGGGCTTGCTCCAAGATTTATGTCATGGCCTTTGGCTATATCACCATACCGGTAATGTCCTTGACCGTATCTCTCTACATTCTGCTTCTCATCTGGGCCGATAGAATATATAAAAATGAAGATCGTAACTCATGACGCCAAGTTCCATACTGATGATGTGTTAGCTGTAGCTACTCTTCTAATTCTCTATCCCGATGCGGAGGTAATTCGTACCAGAGACGAAGAGATAATCAAGACAGCCGATTTGGTGGTAGATGTCGGGCAAGTCTACGATGCGGGACATAATCGTTTTGATCATCACCAGGTTGGGGGAGCGGGGAAGAGAGAAAATGGCATACAGTATGCCTCGGCTGGTTTGGTTTGGAAAAAGTTTGGGGAGAAAGTTTCCGGCTCTCGCGAAGTTGCGGAGAAAATTGATCGCATGATTATTCAACTTGTAGATGCGGCCGACAACGGCCAAGATATCATTTCAATCACAATTCCTGATCTGTTTCCGTTTACAATAAACGGGATCGTTGATCAGTATCGGCCTACGTGGAAAGAAGAACAAAATTGGGATGAAAGGTTTACAGAAGCAGTGCGCTGGGCACAGACAATCATAAAACGCGAGATTAAAATAGTTGCTGATATGTTAGAGGGAGCAAAAGTGGTTGAAAAGTTATACAAGGAATCTCTCGACAAAAAAATTATTGTTATTGATAGAGAACACGATTTCGGTCGAGAGACTGTAATGAATACTCTCGTTAAGTTCCCAGAGCCTATTTATGCTGTGCTCTATCGTGGGGACACCGAATCTTGGCAAGTGTTAGCTATTAGGAAAAGTCTCGTAACCTTTGAATCGCGTAAAGCATTACCTGAAGCATGGCGTGCTAAAAGAGATACTGAACTCGAAGTGGCAAGTAATGTTTTAGGGGCCTTATATTGTCATCGCTCCGGTTTTATGTGCACTGTCAAGTCACAAGAAGGGGCTCTCAACCTGGCGCGAATTGCACTGAATCAATAATTGCGTTAACTAATACCTCAATACATCACAATCTACCTATAGGATAATTATGATGTATTAAGGAAGACCGAATTCTAGGCGCAGGTGGTGGTCGTTTTCTACTTGATCAACAATCATATAAAGCAGGTCTTTTCCGATTCCTAAATCAGTTTTCATTAATCCAATCACATCCTCGCAGTCATAAGAGTGTACCCAGACGCTGTCTTGCAGTCGTCGGAATCCTGCTTCAGTAAGAATTCGCCGAACCTCAGTGCGGATCGCTCTCTTTTTTTCTGGTATGTCGAAAATAATGACTCTCCATTTCTTGTCCCATTTTTTCGGCTGTTTAACTTTATAATCGGACGCTTGCCATCGTCTCAATATTTTTTCTCCAGTTTCTGTCAAAGAGTAGTGGCCGTTTTCAAAGACAAGTAAGCCCTTTTTTCTCAAGCGACTTGCCGTCGACTTGATCACCTCATTTTCTCTGGAATGGGGGATGACGCCCAGTTTAGATAGAGCCCCAACGACATTGGGGGCAAGAAGGCCAATGCCAATCACTCCAACAGTGGCCACAGTCGCCAGGATGACTTCCTGCAATTCAGTACGCCTGACCAATTTCCTATTTCTCTCTTCTAATGTGCCCATATGTACTACATTTATTTAACTTTATATATTTCTTATATTAACATTAACATCATACACCACAAGAAACCTATAGGATAATTATAATGTATAGGGTTTTATGGTAGAGTGGTACGATGTTTATAGATGAATTAACCCTACATTTGAGGGCTGGTCGTGGCGGCGACGGGGTAGTACGCTGGCGTCATGAGAAGGGGAAGGATCATGCCGGTCCGTCTGGGGGCAATGGTGGCAAAGGTGGAGATGTTTTCGCCCTAGCTGTGCGGGATATCGGCATTCTTTCCGCTTATCGGAATGTCAAAGAATTTGAAGCAGAACGCGGTGGAGATGGGGCCAAAGACTTGAAACAAGGCAGAGACGGCAAGAATATTGAAATAAAGCTACCCATTGGCTCTCGCCTCACCAATCTCACTACGGGATATTCTACTGAACTTCTTAATGATGGGGAAAAAGTGCTTTTACTCAAGGGTGGTAGGGGTGGTTTAGGAAATGAACATTTTAAGAGCTCAACTAACATACGGCCGCAGGAATCTACAAACGGCGTGCTTGGAGAGGAAGCGGATTTCCACATAGAACTGCTTCTGGTGGTAGACGTTGGAATCATCGGTTTACCAAACGCTGGTAAATCAAGCTTACTAAACACTCTTACCAGTGCACGTTCTAAGGTGGGAGACTTTCCATTCACTACACTTGAACCAGCTTTAGGAAGCTTTTATGGGCTTGTAATTGCCGACATCCCGGGTCTCATAGAGGGTGCGGCCCAAGGGAAAGGTCTGGGTCACAAATTTCTACGTCATATTGAACGTACCAAAGCTCTTGTACATTGTATTTCGGCAGAGGTCGAGAACCCACTTGAGGCATATAGAGTGGTTAGAAAAGAACTTGAGCTTTATAATAAAGAGATAATTAAAAAAACAGAAGTGATAGTACTAACCAAAACAGATCTAGTTTCTACAGATGAAATGGAAAAGAAAATGGCAATATTAAAAAAGGTGTCAGACACCGTTTTTCCCGTATCAATACTTGATGATAAGCTGGTTAAAAAATTTGGAGACTATCTCACGAAGACTTTTAAATCATGAGCGAATATCTTCTAACAGTTGGATTAGAAGTTCATGCAGAACTCAAGACTAGGACTAAAATGTTCTGCAATTCCAAGAACGATCCGGATGAGAAACGTCCAAACGTAAATATTTGCCCAGTATGTGTGGGGTATCCGGGAACCTTGCCCGTCATCAACAGAGAAGCGGTGCGGTCAGTGCTTCGTCTTGGGGTAGCTCTAGGCGGAGAAATTGCCGACTATACGGAATTTGACCGCAAAAACTATTTCTATCCAGACATCCCAAAAGGTTATCAGATTAGCCAATACGAGAGTCCTTTAGTAAAAGGAGGTTCGCTTGCTGGGGTCTCTATAACTCGTATCCATCTTGAAGAGGATACAGCGAAATCGACTCACCCCTCGACTTCGCTCGGGGCAGGCGACCAAGGCTTCTCTCTACTAGATTTTAATCGAGCAGGGGTACCCCTTATGGAACTTGTTACTGAACCTGTGATTCATAAGGCAGATGAAGCGGCAGATTTCGCCCGAGAGCTACAACTCGTTCTTCGATATCTGGACATGAGTGAAGCAAATATGGAAAAGGGAGAAATGCGAGTGGAGGCGAACATATCGGTATCAAGGTCCGACCTTAAAAGTCCAGATTCCAAGGTCGGACCTTTAGGGACTAAAGTTGAGGTGAAAAACTTGAATTCTTTCAAGGCAGTAGAGAAAGCGATCAATTACGAATTTGAGAGACAAACTAAACTTCTAGAAAAAGGGAAGTCTGTTTTACAAGAGACTCGTGGTTGGGATGAAGGGAAGGAAGAAACATTCTCACAGAGGACCAAAGAAGACTCTCATGATTACCGATATTTCCCTGATCCTGACTTACCGAAACTTTATATAAATGAAATACCCGACTTCGCACCAGAGGCGCTTCGTCGGGCGATGCCGGAACTACCTCAACAAAAAAGGGAGAGATATAAAAAAGATTTCGGATTGAAGGATGAAGATATAGAAATCTATGTTCGAGAACCTCGGTGGGGAAGACTCTTTGAAGAAACACTTGCCATTCTTAAAGACCATAACTTGGCCCAACTCACTTCAAACTACATTACCACTGATCTCAAAAAAGAAATCCCAGCCGAAAGTCTTGCGGAAGTAGTCAAGATGATATCTAGCGGTCTTATCTCCTCTCGGGGGGCTAAAGATATTTTGAAGATTATTGAGGTAAGGGGTGGGAAACCAGAGCTTATCGCTAAAGAAAACGGCCTGATACAGAGTAGTAATGTCGAGGAATTAAAGGTTTTGGTAGAACAAGTAGTTAAAGAGAATGAAAGGGCTGTAGCAGAGTATAGGAAGGGCAAAACCTCCTCGCTTGAGTTTCTAGTCGGCCAAGCCATGAAGAGGGCAAAGGGAGGCGTTAACCCGCAAGTATTAAGGGAGGTTTTTATAAAGATTTTAGATTAGTTAGAGAGCTCGGATAGCCGAGATATTCCTCTTTTTAGTGAGTAATTACAACGTTATTTAAAGATCTCGGCAATAAGTAGTATCTAGGGAGAGATCTGTATTCTGTATAGAGGTTCTCTCTAGGCGTCAATCCTCCAGATGTTTAATGATGAGCTTTTTGATGCGTTTCTCGGCATTACTTTTACTGGTACCGCCTTCAATGTCATTGATAACGTCTTCTAGCGCACTGAGCTTATAAACCCTGTAGTTGTTCATAGGGTGTCTTTGAGCTGGGAATTTACCTGACTTGTCCCAATTACGGAGAGTAAGTGGGGAGACCCCTAATATCTCTGCCGCCTCTTTGATAGAAAAGTAGATCTCTTTTGTCATATTACTTACTTATATAAACATTACTAATCACTTATAATCAATACTATATAAGTTCACCCTGTTTATCAATGTCTGGGTGGGGATAACTATCTAAGCCTTAATGATAAAGGACTAATGCCAAATGAGATGCTTAGGATTTCAATTTTTATTAGACTATTCAGGTTTTAAGGTCGGTTTGTCATTAGTCATTTAACCTTTGTCATTATAGTTCTTATCCCCAGTTCTTCACAGTTTATCCCTAGATTTTTCCACATCCGAGATTTATAATTTATGTTGATAATGAACCCTATTTTCTTAGACGGTAAGGAATATATCTCGGCTATCCGAGCATCAAAAAAGATCGGTTATGCTAGTGACTACATCGGCCAACTTTGCCGGGCAAAAAAAATTCCAGGTAGACTGATCGGCAAGACCTGGTACGTTGATTTTTCATCTCTTCTTGAGCATAGGAAGAATCGTAAGCTGGGTAGAGGGAAAGGAGTGAGTGTTGCTCCACCTTATGAAGAATCTCCCAAGGTAGAAGAAATATATCAACTGCCTAAGCTATCTAAAAAAAGCCCCTATGTCGAACCAATCTGGAACGTCAGGATACTTAGAAAAGCTGTAACTATTCCTTTGGCACTCTTGATTGCCATAAGTTCCTTTTTCTCTTTGCTGGAAGATATTGCTCCTCTTATTGCTACTGACACAGAGCAGAAAATAAATAATATTTCTGATGTTGGAAAGAAATTTCTAGTCACCCTACCAACCAACCTTGCCAGAGATGGACAACTAGCTGCTGTTTCTCTTTCTGACGGTATGAACGAATTCTTTAAGAATATTATCGCTGGCTTTCGCAGTCTGAAAGAAATAGCTTTGAGCAAGATTTTTATAAAACAACTAACGACTAACAACCTACAACCCACAACAGAACCAAAAGCAGTAACTGGGACGACCCAAACAATTGATCTAGCATCTTTGAAGAATGAGCTCAAGAGCGAGCTCGAGAATTATATCAATGTGCAAATTGGTTCTGCTCGCTCGCCAATAGTAGTGTATTCGTCCTCACCCACTCTTGCGACTGCCGACTTCGATTCCTTCAAGAACGATAAAGTAGTCCCTATCATATATAATATAGTTACCAACCAATCTGATAGTGATAGCGATAGGCTCTCCAGTATTATCTCTAATCTAACAAATGACGGAACTTTTGTTAGAGCATCTTTTAACACCATTTGTCTTTCATCTGATTGCCGAACTTCATGGCCCAGTGGTGGTAGTGGCACCTTCGCCTGGACTCCCACCAGCTATGGTGTCTCCACCTCTACCACCCTCGGATTCTTAAGTGGTTTTCTTTCTACTGCTTCTTCTACCATAGATTCAAATCTTACAATTACAGGAAATTCCACTACTACCAATGCCACCACCACCAACTTCTTCTCCACCACCGCTTCTTCTTCTAAACTCTTCACGGCAACTTTTAATGGAGCTGGCCTCGCCTCCTGCACCTCAAACAATGTTCTCACTTGGTCTGGTGGACTCTTTGGCTGTGAAGCGGATGATGGAGCTTCCTTCGGCCAAGCTCTGGAACTTGTTGCTAACGGAGACTTCCTCTCTGCCACTTCCAGCGCCTTGAAATCATTTGTGGTTGGTGCTACCACCACGGCTTCTCTGGACTTAGCCGCACTCTTTCAAGTGAATGCCACCGGCACCACCGGCACTCTTATTACTGCTTCTTCCACTACTGGCTTTACCGGCAACTTCCTGAAATTTAAAAATGCCGCCGGCACTTCACTCTTCACTATAGACAGCACCGGCTCTTTCATTGCCGCAAACTCCACCTCTACTTCGGCCACCTCTACTGCTCTTTTCGGTTCCACTCTCACCGCCAACACTGCCTCTTTCGGCCAAACTGCCTCTACCACCATAAGCACTGCCGGCCTCCTCACTTCTCAAGGCTTCATCTCCCAAGCTTCTTCCACGGTGGTTGGTTCTCTCACCGTGACCGGCAACTCTACTACTACCAACGCCACCACCACTCAATTTCACATCTCCTCTTTCTTCAACTTCGGTGGCGATGTCTTCGATGAATTGGTGGGCACCGGTCTCGCCCTCTCCTCCGGTGATCTCACCGTGAACCAAGCCTTCACTCCCACTTGGACCGGCGCCCACATCTTTGATAACATCACTCGCTCCACCACCACCTCGGCCACTTCAACTTCTCTCTTTGCCAATCTCTTCACCGGCAATTCACTCTCCATCGGCGGCTCGGCCACCACCACCATCAATACTTCAGGTGATCTTCTAGTAGTTGGCTCCACCACTTTGCAGAACTTCACCTTCACTAACGCTACTGGCACTAGTGCCACCTCGACCAACTTCTTCTCCACCACCGCTTCTTCTTCTAAACTCTTCAGCGCTTCTTTCAACGGAGCCGGCCTCACCTCCTGCACCTCAAACAATGTTCTCACTTGGTCTGGTGGACTCTTTGGCTGTGAAGCGGATGATGGAGCTTCCTTCGGCCAAGCTCTGGAACTTGTGGCTAACGGAGACTTCCTCTCTGCCACTTCCAGCGCTCTCAAATCATTTGTGGTTGGCGCTACCACCACCGCCTCTCTCAATACAACCTCACTCTTTCAAGTTAATGCCACCGGTACTACAGGTAATTTAATTTCCGCTTCTTCAACAACTAACTTTGCTGGAAAATTCTTGACCTTCAACAATGCCGCTGGCACGGAACTCTTTAGAATTGATTCGACCGGTGCTCTGCAAACTACTGCTTCGACCACTCTGCAGAATTTCACTGCTCTGCAATCCACCACAACAAACTCTACAAGTACTCAATTTCACATCTCCTCTTTCTTCAACTTCGGTGGCGATGTCTTCGATGAATTGGTGGGCACCGGTCTCGCCCTCTCCTCCGGTGATCTCACCGTGAACCAAGCCTTCACTCCCACTTGGACCGGCGCCCACATCTTTGATAACATCACTCGCTCCACCACCACCTCGGCCACTTCAACTTCTCTCTTTGCCAATCTCTTCACCGGCAACTCACTCTCCATCGGCGGCTCGGCCACCACCACCATCAACACTTCAGGAGACTTGCTGGTGGTAGGTTCCACCACTTTGCAGAACTTCACCTTCACTAACGCCACCGGCACTAGTGCCACCTCGACCAACTTCTTCTCTACCACCGCTTCTTCAACAAATCTTTTCTCTTCTCTGCTCACCGTTGGAGGCACGGGACTGGTGGTGGATTCAAACAGGAAAGTCGGCATCGGAACGACGGAACCGGGGGATAAACTTGATGTTAGAGGTTCGGTCGGAATTACTTCGTCTGACGGCGATGGTGTGACATTGGATGTTACAAGTAATGATGCCGACGATACTGTTTTTCGCATCCGTCCGTTAGGTTCCGACACCGTCAACGCGTTGGCAATTAATAATCAAGCAGATTCTGTCACCCGCCATTATTTCAGAGGAGACGGGACAGTAGTCTTGGCCAATGGAGCGGGCAACGTCGGCATCGGCACCACTACTCCAACCTGGCTTTTGAATCCTTATTCCGCAACAGCTCCCCAACTCGCTCTCTCTGCCGGAGCGGGTTTCGCTCAATGGGCGTTCAGAAACGCTGGAGGAAACTTCTACCTAGCAACCACCACAGTTAACGGTACCGCTACCACCTCCCTTGCCGCTCTAAGCATCGCCAGCGACACAGGCCTAATTACTACAGGCAAAGATCTCATAGTCTCAGGCAACTCCACTACCACCAACGCCACCTCGACCAACTTCTTTTCCACTACCGCTTCTACCACCAACTTCTACGGTGGTGGTCTCACTACCTGCCAATCAAACAATGTCCTGACCTACGACGGAGCAGGCAGATTTGGTTGCGAGGCGGATGATAGTGGTGGTGCCCCAGACTCCAAATGGGCCACTACCACAGATACTCTCAATCCCAACGCCATCTTCCCAAATGCAAGCAACAACACTCTAGTTGGTATCGGTACTTCTACACCGATGTACCAACTGACTGTAGCTTCCACCACTGGTCCTCAACTCTCACTATCATCTGGTTCTGGTTTCTCCCAATGGGCCATGAGAAATGCAGGAGGTAACTTCTACCTAGCTACTACCACAGTCGCTGGTACTGCGACATCTTCACTTTCGGCACTATCTATCATCGGTGCTAGTGGTTATGTTGGAATTGGGACGAATGCCCCAGCAGGCAATCTTGGAATTACTGCCAATACTACCAATAACGGGACTGCCTTAGATATAATAGCCAACTTAAATAGTGATAGTGGTTCTAACGACGCTCTAACGGGGATCAACTTGAGGTTAAACAATAACTCTGATGGATCAGCAAGCGGTGACCTTATGTATGGTATGCAGATAGATTATGCAGATGTATCCATAAACAATGCTCCTGTCTATTTCCTCAAGTTGCTTTATCAAGAGCCAAGCGCGACTCTTGCTGATGCGATTATTATTGATACTAATAATAGTGCCCCCATCACTGACGCTATCGATGCTTCTAATGCCAGTATTGTTAATGCTCTCAATATTGGCACAAACACAATTCTTGGTACCACAGGAGTTATTGATTTCACTAATCTTGATGTAACAGCATCTGGTTACTTGGGTCTTGGCACTAGCACCCCTCAATGGGGTCTGCAATCTGCCTCCTCCACCGGAGCACAACTCACCCTCTCCGATCCATCAGTTCTAACTAACAACCACTGGAGTTTCAGAAACGCAGGCGGTCTCTTCTACCTAGCTACATCATCTGCTTCTACCTTCTCGACCTCAACCGCTTCTGTCTTCTCCATCAATGCCAACGGTATCCCAACCTTCACTTCTCTAGCTGGAGTAGGCTGTGCCCAGTTTGATGCAGGAGGTGCTCTAGCAAACACCGGTACTGCTTGTGGTTCAGGTGGAGGTACTCCAGATACTAAATGGGCCACTACCACAGATACTCTCAATCCCAACGCTATCTTTCCCAATAGTGGAAATAATAATACTCTAGTGGGTATCGGTACCTCTACTCCAATGCATCAACTGACCGTTGCCTCTTCCACCGGTGCGCAATTAGCTCTCTCTGATGGCGCCGGTATCGCTCAATGGGCTATGAGAAACGCAGGGGGGAATTTCTACTTTGCTACTACCACCGTCAATGGCACAGCAACAACTTCCACTTCAGCACTGACTATCATCGGAAGTACAGGCAACATCGGCATAGCTTCCTCTACTCCTTGGGGTCTGTTCTCCATTAACCCAGATGGTATCTCTGGACCAGCCTTTACTATCGGTTCATCTACAGCCACCATGTTCTCCATTACCTCTGGTGTCGGTGCTGGCTCCATCTTCAATTACGGAGTATCCGCTACTTCCACTATTAAAGACAACACCAAATTTGCCTGGACTATCGCCACCTCCTCAACAGCCACACCTATCTTCAGGATTGATACCACCACAGGGACTAAAGCTACCTCGACTTTCGTTGGAGGGTTGAGTGTTGACTCGGGAGCGTTTGAATATGATTTCGGCAGTGGTATTACTTCAATAGACAACACCAACCTTGGCTCTCTTAACTTCGACACCGATGCTGGAATCGTCTCATGGATTGACCTGCCTGTGGCTACGACGACGGCGAATGTGACTGAATCTTATACAGCTCAACTAGATGGTAACCCTCTCTTGACTCTCTACGGACTATCAGATGGAAGTGGAGGTGCAAAAAATCTTGCCGTAGGTATTGGAACCACTACTCCAACTTGGTTACTTACCGTTGCTTCGTCCACAGGCTCACAACTCTCCCTTTCTGCTGGAGCAGGCTTTGCTCAATGGGTTTTCAGAAACGCAGGAGGAGACTTATTCTTCTCTACCACCACGGTGAACGGCACTGCCACTACAACAACTTCTTCTCTAGAGATAGCGGGTGGTGGCTTCGGCACCACCACTATCAGAGGACTAAACATTGTTGGCCAAGCTACCTCTACTTCTAATGTTGGATATAACATCACTGCAGGATGTTACGCAATCAATGGCACTTGTGTGGGAGGAGGTGGCAGCATGTCCATCGGAGGCGCCATTACTTCCGCTACCGAGGGTTCCGTCCTATTTGCCGGAGCGTCTGGAGTACTAGCTCAAGACAATGCGAACTTTTTCTGGGACGACACTAATAATAGACTAGGCATTGGTAGCACTACCCCGTGGGGACAATTTAGTATCAATCCAAATTTGATAGGCGCTGGTGTTCCGGCCTTTGTCATCGGCTCATCAACTGCGACCCTACTTTCCATTACTCCCAATAACGAGAGTACTTTAGCTGGCGCGATCTTTAATTACGGCGCGTTTGCCACTACCACTATCAAGACCAATGCAAAATTTGCCTGGACCATTGCCACCACTACCACCATTGCATCGAGTACTCTCTTTAGGATAGATACTACTACCGGCGCAGAGCAGGTAGTCATTGGCGCTGGCTATGGTACCAGTGCAGTTCACGGCAGTGTTCTCATCGGAGATATTGGGGCTCCTTCAGACCTTATCTTTGAGGAATCATCAACTATTCATGGGCAAGGAGCCAACACCTTAACTTTCGGTTCTGCTGGAGACAAAATTAATTTTGTGGTTAATACCGGTTTTGCTACCGCTACTCCTCAATGGCTTATCAATCCATTTTCCTCAACAGATCCCCAACTAGCTCTCTCTGCTGGAGCCGGCATCGCTCAATGGATTTTTAGAAACGCGGGAGGTAATCTCTATTTCGCTACTACCACTGTTGCCGGCAATGCCACTACCACTGGCGCTACTGGTCTCACCATCACCGGCTCTTCTGGTAATGTCGGTGTTGGTACCACGAGTCCATGGCAAGCCCTTTCCGTCGTTGGCGGAGTCGCTTTCAATGGCCTCACCGCTGCAGCTAGCGGCAACGTCATAGTATGTATCAACGACACCACGAAGCTTCTCTACCAAGGTGGTAGTGCAACTAGTTGTGAACCTTCCAGCGCCCGTTACAAAAATAATATAAATGATTCGGAAGCTGGGCTCGATGAGCTTATGCAACTACGTCCCATCACATTCCACTTCAATGATGATAGTAATGATGCAGAACATGTCGGCTTCATTGCAGAAGAAGTTTTTGAAATTGATCCTAGATTGGTTCAACTCAATAAAGATGGGTTGCCGGACGCCTTGCGTCTAGGCGAATTCCTGCCGGTGATTGTGAAGTCTATCCAAGAACTCAATCTCAACTTAGAAAGCATTGCTTCTACTACTGCTACCTCGACGCCTAAAAGCCAATCTTTCGCCGCGAGTTTCTTCAGTAGTCTCTTTAGCAAAGTAGGCGAGTGGCTGGCAAACGCCGGTAACGGCATTCAGAATATCTTTACCAAAGCTATCAGTACAGAAATTGTCTACACTAAACAACTTTGCATCGACGATATCTGTATCACCAAGACCGAACTCCAGGCTCTCTTGAATCTGGCCAACCTGTCTGCACAGGCAGGCACTTCTCCCTCGACAGGCTCGGGATCTCCGCCTTCGGCTTCGACAACTCCATCAACCTCCGATCCAGTACCCGATCCCGTTCCTGTTTCAACATCAACGCCTATATCTACATCTACCCCGACTTCAACCAGTACGCCGCAAACAACTTCAATATCCGGCTGTACTGATCCTACTGCTACCAACTATGATCCGTCTGCGACATCTGACGATGGTTCTTGTGTAGCTCCCGCTCCCGCTCCAGACCCTGAACCGCCTGTGGTGAGCGAAGTGGATTCGACTGGCTCACCACAAGTCGAACCAGAACCAACTCCCGAACCAACCCCCGAGTCAGTGAATTTACAATGACCAAATTATTAAAAAATAACAACTACGCGTTCATTGATGGCGCTAATTTGTATAAGGCCGTCAAGGAACTTGATTGGAATTTTGATTACGAAAGATTCCGCATTTGGCTAACTGACAAGTATTCTGTGACCAAAGCCTATATCTTTATCGGTCTCATCTCAAAGTATAAAGATCTGTATACATATTTGCAGAATGCCGGATTTACACTTGTTTTTAAAGAAGTGGTATATGATGGCTCTGGCAAACCCAAAGGTAACTGTGACGCAGATCTTGTCCTTCAGAGTGTTAAGGATTCTTATGAAAATAATTTTGAGAAAGCTGTTATTGTCACAAGTGACGGTGATTATGCTGGACTGGTAAAGTTCTTACAAGAAAGAAATAAATTAAGAATCATTCTTTCTCCAAGTATTGAGAAAAAATGCTCCGTTCTTCTAAAGAGAACAGGGGCACCAATTTCGTATTTAAATTATCAACGCTCTATTTTAGAACAGAGAAATGAAAAAGCCCCCAACAAGGACGGAACCTTGTAAGGGTCTTTTCCGTGGTGATTAGAACAGTCTAGCAACCACCAAAAACAATGTCAACCCTGTGAAATACTACAAATTTTTAATTAAATAGAGTCAATGTTCTACACATATATTTTAAAAAGTAAAAAAGATGGTAAAATGTATACTGGTTCTACCAAAAATTTGCGGTTAAGATTTGAGCAACACAAAAAAGGCGATGTGGAGTCGACCAAATATCGCAGACCGTTAGAGCTTATTTACTATGAAGCTTGTGTTGTAGAAGATGATGCTAGGCGTAGAGAAAAAGTTTTAAAATCTTACAGAGGTAAAATGTTATTAAGAAATCGGCTCAAATCTTATTTCACAGGGTCAAGCGCAATATCCACAGTAGCAAAGAGAACCCACAACCTATCAATACGCGTCGGTATCTTTCTATTCATCAGCTTCATCTTTTTCGCCGGACCGAATATTCACAAAGCTTACGCCATCGCCATCTCCGGCACTACTAATTTGGGCGATCTGACAGATGTTATCAAAATTGCCGTAGACGGAACCTTAGATAGCGCTTCCGGGTCGATCACTTCCAGTACTTGGACCATTACTCCGGCCACCACTCCCACCACGGGACAAATTGTCGTGGTTTTCGTCAATGGCCAAGCCGATTCGGGTGAATCCACCGCTGTCGCCAAGTACGACGGCACGGGAGATATGACTGGCATCGTTTTAAATTCCAATGTTCTTTCCATTGGTTCAGTAGATGATCAATCTCTGACCGTAGCCAACCTTGACCTCTATGACTGCAACGCTGACGAGGATGTGATGTATGCCGGAGCGGCCACCTCTCTGGCAGTCCAGGGCTGTACCAACTCTTACACAGATGAAACTATCCAAATAGAATCTGGGGATACTTTGACCATTGATTCTGATGAAACTCTTACTTCTGACAACCTCACTATCACCGGCACGCTTACTCAAACTACAACCGGAGTCATTACTCTCACTGGCAATCTTTCAACTTCCGGTACTTTCAACGGAGGTAGTGGGGCGATAACCATTATTGACTTTAGCCAGACAGCTGGGACGTTCACCTCCACGTCAGGCACTCTTACTTTAGGAAACGGTAGCTCGGGTGACTTTACCCAGTCTGGAGGGTCGTTTGTCCATAATAGCGGTACGATTGTAACCAGAAGTAATAATGATGACGCGACCTGGAATGTACCGACATCCATCACGCTCTATAATCTGGATGTGAATGCAGTAGCAGATGGTCGTCAGATAATTATCACTTCGGGTGACACTTTAGTTGTTGCCGGAACCCTCACTTTAACGGATGGAGATTTAATGACTGGAACTGTTGAAGCTCAAGGTGGGGTGACGGTTCAATCCGGCTGGGATACGGGTAATGCCACTATTTCTTTCCTAGTCGCCGGAGATCAGGCCATCACCAACAATAGTGGTGTGAATAGTCAAGTTCCTCAGTTTAATATCAACAAATCCTCTGGCACCGTTAGTATTTCCGGCGGCGATCTAAATATTGGGGGTCTTACTCTAGCGAGTAGCGGGACCGGTGCTTTTACCTCCACCTCGGGTATTCTAACGGTAGGTAAGACAAATGGTACTACTGGTCACTGGACCCATACCGGTGGGGGTACGTTCAACCACAATAACGGGACGGTAGTTGCGGCCCCCAACAATGCCACTTGGAATGTAGCTACCAGTGAGACGTTTTACAATTTTACCGTAAACGCGTGGGGTGGCGGTCCAACTGTAACTATTGCCTCTGGTGATACTTTAGTTGTCACCAGTACCTTCACTCATACCAATGGCGCAATTAGTACCGGCACCATTGAAGCGCAAGCTGGCGTAACCATTGGAGCGGGGGCTGATAATAGTACGGGCACCCTCTCTTTTTTGGTTGCCGGAGATCAAGTCATTACTAACACAGGTGGCGGAACCACCATGAATCTAAATATCAACAAAGCATCCGGCACGGTTAGTATCTCTGGCGGTAACTTAACTATATCTGGTTTTACCCTGGCCAGCAGTGGTACTGGCGCTTTCACTTCCACTTCTGGAACTTTAACAGTCGATGATGGTGCCTGGACCCACACCGGTGGGGGTACCTTTAATCACAATAATGGAACAGTGACCTTAAGTGACAATGATGGCAGTGTGACTTGGGACGTAGCAACAAGTGAGACGTTTTACAATTTTACCGTAAACGCGTGGGGTGGCGGTCCAACTGTAACTATTGCCTCTGGTGATACTTTAGTTGTCACCAGTACCTTCACTCATACCAATGGCGCAATTAGTACCGGCACCATTGAAGCGCAAGCTGGCGTAACCATTGGAGCGGGGGCTGATAATAGTACGGGCACCCTCTCTTTTTTGGTTGCCGGAGATCAAGTCATTACTAACACAGGTGGCGGAACCACCATGAATCTAAATATCAACAAAGCATCCGGCACGGTTAGTATCTCTGGCGGTAACTTAACTATATCTGGTTTTACCCTGGCCAGCAGTGGTACTGGCGCTTTCACTTCCACTTCTGGAACTTTAACAGTCGATGATGGTGCCTGGACCCACACCGGTGGGGGTACCTTTAATCACAATAATGGAACAGTGACCTTAAGTGACAATGATGGCAGTGTGACTTGGGACGTAGCAACAAGTGAGACTTTCTACAATTTTATCATGAATAAAACATCTCCCAATCAGACTCTAACCATTTCCTCCGGAGACACACTCGTTGTAACCAATACTTTCACGCATACCGATGGACTCATTAGCACTGGTACTGTTGAAGCGCAAGGAAACGTAACTATTGGGACTAGTGCCGATGGTGGCACAGGCCTCCTTAAATTTAGTGGCTCGGCCGCCCAAACCTACACAGACAATGGCGGGAATGAAATGGACGGCGATATCACAATTAATAAGACTAGTCCTTCTGACACTGTAACTTTTGCTTCCAACGCGGACTGGAATGCCACCAACCAAGACCTGACTATCACCAGAGGCACTCTTTCTCAAGGAGCTTCATACAATTTATTAACCGGTATAATCACAGTTGC
>Ga0156207_119_pt1 | contig 23707 bp, 29 predicted proteins | sample RifCSPlowO2_12_FD_107860 | JGI IMG/M metagenome (GOLD analysis project Ga0156207, IMG submission 107860) | Candidatus Zambryskibacteria bacterium RIFCSPLOWO2_12_FULL_45_14 | reverse complement strand
AAGGTTGAACCTTGACATACGGTCTTTCCAAAGTCTTTTGACCTCATTTTCTGGAAATACAGAAGCATTGCCTATGTAACGATCTTCCAGTTTGGAGAGTGCCCGTTCAGCGTAGTTTTTGCCTCTAAATGGCATCTTAGCAAGGGCTTGAAGGATAACGCGCGGTAGCCAAGAGATCCATCGACGGGCGAACGGTTCGAGATAAATGTTATAGCCACCAAAGAGCTCATCCGAACCCTCACCTGAAAGCACGACCTTTACACTTTTTGCTGCTTCTTGGGCGAGAAAGTAGAGCCCCACAGCCGAAGGATCGGCGACCGGTTCATCGAAGTGCCACACTACTTTTGGCAGACTTTTAAAATATTCTTCTGATCCTACCGTAATCTCTCGATGGTCAGTACCTAGCGGTTCTGAAGTCTCTCTGGCCTCTCTACCTTCCGATAGAGAGTCGAAGCCGACTGTAAAGGTCTTAATTTTTTTATCGCCTCTGATTTTTTGAATCAAAGTCGCGATGATACTTGAATCTATACCTCCAGATAAGAAAGATCCTACTGGTACGTCGGCTATCATGTGATGAGCAACCGAGTCTTTCATAGTTTCCAAAATTTTCTCTGAAGTATTTTTTTCGTTTAGTGTATTGTTTTGTTTAAATTGGAATTGCCAATACCTTTTTATCTCCGCTGTACCGGTCTTGGCATCTATTGTCATGTAGTGAGCAGACGGTAGCTTAAAAACATTTTTGAAAAATGTCTCTTCCAACGGGTTGTACTGGAAAGAGAGGTAATTGAAAACCGCCGCATTATTTACTTCTGGTTTGAATTCAGGCAGAGTCAAGAAACTTTTTATTTCGGAAGAAAATGCTACAATTTTACTTCTCTCTTTTAGATAATAAAGCGGTTTAATGCCGAAAAAATCTCGAGCCAGAAATAGTTTGCTTTCTTTCATATCGTATATACAGAATACGAACATCCCGCGCAGACGCGAAAGAACTTCTTCCCCCCATTTTATAAATCCGGCCAAAATTACTTCGGTATCGCTATTTGTTTTGAATTCATAATCACCTAGATCCTCTTTCAACTCTTTGTAGTTATAAATTTCTCCGTTGAAAAAGATAAGAAACCGGCCATCAGTACTAGTTATCGGTTGCTTGCCCCGGGCTAGGTCAATAATTGAGAGGCGCCTCATACCCAGCGCCACGTGTTCATCTTTGAAATAGCCTTCATCATCGGGCCCACGATGCAGGATAGCTCTAGTCATCTCCTCAACTGAAGCTTTGTTCTTGGGACTGACTATGCCTGTTATTCCACACATGGATTTAGTTGCCTTTAATATACCTCATCGCAGCGGCAATGAGGGTACGCGCGTCTTCAAATCTACCATTTTCGGTAGAACCGAGAATAGAGATGATTATAGGTCGTCCCAGTTCCGGGTCGAAGGCGATGACCAAGTTGCCCCCAGCGGTGTCGGTGAATCCGGTTTTAGAAGCCAGGAGCCCGGGGATTTCGGTAGCGATAAGGTTTGTATTTTTAGCAATATGGGGGTAGTTATCAATAGATTCAAGTGTAGAGAGAGTTTCCCTGGTCGCGGCAAATAGTTCAGGGTGATAAGCGAGAACATACTCTATAAGCACACTCATATCTCTGGCTGTACCATAGGCGCCACCTTTAATTTCAGATTGGTCTAGTCCAGTCTCATTCAAGAAATAAGTATTCTTGAGACCGAGCTCATTGGCTTTACGGTTCATATCCACTACGAAATCGTTGACAATCTCTTCCGTAGTAACGTCTGCTCGCGAGAGCGCTCCTAAAGATAGAGCTACCGCCCGCATACCGTCATTCGACGACGTGGTGAGGGAAAAATTTAAAAGATTATCGAGTAACCATTTCTCATCTTTCAAAAGCCCGCTGTCTCCTTCCGCTTGAAGCGCCTCGCTCGTAATAGTCACTGTGCCGTAGAGGGGACTGGCGTCTAAAGCTACAAGAGCCGACATAATTTTGGTCAGAGATGCGAGCGGGAGACGGGTATTTTCATTTTTTGCAAACAAGACTGTTTTGGTACGGACGTCATAGACATAAGCGGCCCTAGCACCAAGTTCGATCGATGAGAATGGCAGAGAAGCAGTCTCTGTCGGGACAGACTCGTCTCCCCTATTGACCTTGAAACCGAAGATAAACGATATAACAAGTATGAAAACGAGCGCAATTACTAATATTACAAAAAGTCTCATTTCAGAATTTCGAGCTAGGAAAAATTGATTATTCATCTTGGGCCGTTTCTACGAATTCTTCAATCTTCTTGAAGGCGGTCTTATATTCAGGCAAGTCTTTGTGAGAAGTGACACCAAGATACTGGAGAAGTTTTAGAGTCGGTTTGTAACTGTAACCTCTACCTGAAACCTCTTCTCGTTCCACTAAACCACGAATGAGAAGGGATCGTAAGATAAAGCTCGAATTCACTCCTCTAATATGATCAATTTCGCGTCGAGAAATTGGGCCTTTGTAGAGAATGATGGCTAGCGTCTCAAGACCGGCACGGCCAAGCTCGCGGGATAATTCTTCCTTTTGAAGACCCTCGATTAGTTGACTTTGATTGGGATGGGTTCCCAAGGAAACTTCTTCACCATTTATAACTAATACAATTCCTCTACTCTCGTATTCTTTTTGTAAATTGGAAATTGCTAATTGTAAATTTTCTCTCGGAACCTTGAGCCATTTGGAAAGTTCCGCGAGAGTGATAGGCTCGTTTTTGAAGAAGAGTACTGCTTCAATTTTTGACTCCAGATTAGGCATAGACAGGTGTATTTACCGATTCGCTCTCCATCTCTATATTTCCCTTACTATCTTGGCTTACACGAATGGCCCCGCGTTTGACCAATTCGAGCATTGCCAGAAAACCGATAATAACAGAAATCTTTTTCTCATAATTTAATTTACCTTTTGTCCCGTGAAAGTCTTTGAAATTAATTTTGTTTGCTTTTGATATCCTTTCCGAGAGTCTCACGATCATTTCCTCAAGACTAATGACTTTTCTAACCGTCACTTTGGGCAAAGATTCCTTTTTCGGTAGAGACTCCAAGACTCTCTCTAGAGCCAGCAGAATATTTTTCGTATCTGTCTTAGAGTCGGGGGAGAAAACTATCATGGGATTTTTTCCAGGAGTCTTCTCAAATATAATCTGTTTGCCAAAAATACTTTTGAGATTAGAAGCAAGTTCTTTGACTCTGGCATAGAGGGCGAGACGATTCTCTAGATCTTGGATACTCTCTTCTTCTTCGTCTGTCAGCGCGATTTGGGGCAAAAGAGAACGGGACTTGATGAGCATCAAGGTTGAGGCTATGACGATGAACTCCGCCGACTCTCCTAGTGGAAATTCCTCGTGTTCGTCTAGGTATTTGATAAAATCATCTGTTACTTCGGCCAAAGAAACATCGTTTACAAAGAGCTTCCTCTTAGTCACTAGATCGAGAAGAAGGTCCAAAGGACCTTCAAAAACTTGTGTTTTCACCGTATACGAGCCTCCTTTCACCTCGCCATTATAGCGCTAATCTACTCATAAAAAAAGCCGCGTGGGTGTGACCACCCACGCGGCTCCGTCCTGGAAGATGAGGACACAGTTCTTGTTCTGCCCTTTCTCATTTGCGCGAGGAGGTACACTTACCTGTTTACGGAGCTAGGCTCCACCTTTATCCCAGGGACATGACTCGTCGTCGTGGATCTGGAACTTCTTGCTCGTGGTCAGTCCAACGTGACTGTACCCGAACACCCGACCCAAGAACTTCGGCACGAAACTCTCATAGAACTCGAATGCCTCTTCGGTCGTGATGCCGATCTTTTTGGCCTGGTTTCCGAGATCTTGACGTGCCTGTTGCACGCCCCGAATCCCGTTCTCCATGACCATCTGCTCGACAACCTTGAGCGCGATTTCTTTCCTGCGATCTTCTGTCATAAAACACCTCACAAAGAACACCCGCAAGCCTTGCGGCAAGGAGATAAGCGAAACGCTTACCTACTAGCATTATACCATACTTAGTATGGAAAAGTCAAGTAAAATTTAATCGAAATCTTTACTCCAATGTTCTTGAGAATTTGAGAATAGAGATGTGGGTTATCTATTTTTTAGACTTCTTAAATTGATTAATAATGTTCATGTGGCCATCTCGTTCGACAATATTCCATGCTCGGTGATATGAAGGCCATTGCTTACACTTTTCAATGTCATGTTTTAGTCTGTCTGGTCTTTTAAGTACATTTAGATAAACCTCCTGATGAATGGCGTGTACTAGTATGTGGTAGATGGTTGTACGATTTTTTATTTTTGGATAAATTTTGTGTGGCCAAGAACCTCCATTTTTACCCTGCATGTTATCTGTAAGTAGTCGATGTAGTAGTTCATGGGTTAATACATCAACAAAACCCTCACCATGGTACCTATAATTAATAACCATAGGGTCACTGAAAGCAGATTTGTGCCCATCCACAATGTAAACGTCGATTAAATTCTGATAGAAGTTTAAACCTATAATCTTCTGCATTGCTTTAATTATTTTCTTTTCATCCTTCTTCCACACTTTCTTTTGATCTTTGATCAGTACCCTCATTTTCTTCCAAGTTGGAGGTTTCTCCTTCTTGAACTTAGGAATCATTTTTCTATAGTTGTAGAAAGCGTCTGTCAGAAGCCAGCCGTACTTAAAACGGATTTCGGGAACCTTTATTGGTTTGAGTTTAGACATTATGGATTCAAGCGTTTGACGTCGCGGGGCAGGTATGTGACTTCGCGGATGTTCGGAAGATCAAGAATCTTCATGATGAAGCGACCGGGACCAATACCAGCACCGCCGTGCGGCGGACAGCCGTAACGAAAGAAGTTTAGATAATCTTTCAGAGCCTCCAGATCCATACCTTTTTCTTTGGCCTGTTTTTCGAGAATTTCCGGCCGGTGTTCGCGTTGGGCTAGGGTCGTTACTTCAATACCTCTGTATAAGAGATCAGCTCTTCGACTCTTATCAGAGCCTTCTTCTAAACGCATATGATAGAAAGCGCTCTTGGATTTGTGATACTCGGTGATAAATACAGACTCGTGTTTGTGTTCCTTGAGAACGTATTCTGAAATAGCACGTTCTTCTTCCGGAGAGAGATCATGTTCCTCCGGACTAGGAATATCTAGTGATTTGAGAACTTTCTTGACCTCTACCATACTCATCCTCGGGAAAGGTTGTTTCGGGACTGTGATGTCAAGATCTGGAAACTTTTCTAAAATCTGTTTGAAGCCAGCGATAATCATCCCCTCTTCCGCATCCATCACATCGTTATGATCCTTAATATAAGAAATTTCAAAATCCCAACCAGTAAATTCAGTCATGTGTCTGGTGGTAAAGGACTCTTCCGCACGAAACACAGGAGAGGTCATGAAAACTTTCTCGAACCCTGCCGCCATAGCCATTTGTTTGTAAAACTGTGGAGACTGAGCCAGGTATGCTTTACGGTCAAAGTACTTAACTTCGAAAACCTCTGCCCCGCTCTCCGAAGGAGTGCTCATGAGAGCTGGTGGATAGATTTGGATAAAATTATTTTCGTCCCAATATTTTCTCCAGCCTTTTTCAAATTCGGTCCAGACTCTGAAAATCTTTGTTTTCTCCGGCTTTCTCAAATCAAGCCATCGGTAATCGAAACGCGTTGGCGCTTCTGTATCTTCATCGGAACCCTTCACCACCACCGGTATGGGCAACTCTGGCAGAGCCTTGGAAAGCACCTCGATCTTCGTAGGATGCATCTCTTTGCTCCCAGGAGCTTGCGGGGCATCTTTCATCTCCCCTGTGGCTCTTATAACCGATTCCAAGGTCAAACTTTTGGCTAGTTCAAATTCAGGATTAGACACTTCGACCACCACTTGCGTCAGGCCCTTCATATTGCGCAAGACAATAAAGATTATTTTAGACTGTATCCGCAAAGCATGTACGAATCCTTGGATCATATTATTTATGGTGAGCTTGTCGAATCATTCGTTGTGAATTAGGCCGACCTTTTTTCTAACTTCGATCATCTTCTCATGTACAATTTTTCTCATCTTCTTCCCACCTTCAGCTAGAATTTTATCTACCTCTTTCGGTTTACTTTCCCATTCAGCACGTCTAGCTCGTATGGGAGCAATGAAATTTTTCAGATCTTTGATCAACTCAATTTTGAGTTCTTTATACTGACCCTTTTTCTCCGCATACAACTTCTTCAGTTCTGATTCTGGTCGAACAAGTTTATGAATCTCATAGACATTTTTAGGAACATCTTGACCCGAATCAGTGACAATACTCATCACCGTCTTCTCAATTTCTTCGTCACTAGAAAAAAGCGGAATTGTGTTGTTGTAGCTTTTGGACATCTTTTGCCCATCAATCCCGGGTACAGTGGCCACATCCTGCAAGATAAGTGGTTCTGGAATTTTAAAAGTCTCCCCGAATATTGTATTAAACTTCTCCGCAGTATCACGGGCAATTTCTACGTGTTGTTTCTGATCCTTACCTACAGGCACAACGTCTGCGTCGTGTATCAATATATCTGCGGCCATAAGCAGGGGGTAATTGAAGACCCCGACATTAATCTCTTTATTCTTCGCTTCCGCGTCTTTGAAAGCGTGTGCCCGCATTAGATAAGGCATGGTAGTAATACACTCCAAGATCCATGCTAGCTCCGCTATATGAGGCACATCTGACTGGTAGTATAGAGTAGTTTTACTCGGATCTAGGCCGATAGAGAGATAATCGATGGCCATACCTCGAGCATTTCTTGCAAGTTCATTCCTATCTTGCAGAGTCGTCAATGCGTGCAAATTAGCTACAAAAATTCTAGACTCGTAAGAATCTTGCAAATCCACAAACTGCTTCATAGCGCCGAAATAGTTGCCGATATGCGGCCTTCCAGTCGGTTTAACCCCCGAAACCAGTATTTTCCCTGTGCTGAGCGTAGTCGAAGTATTCGCTGACATACGCTAACCATGATATCAATAAAATCGCCAAATTTAAATACCCAGTCTTCACCATCTACACCCTTATTCCACCATTCGCGCGAATTAGACTACAAAAAGTGTACGCAAAAGTTGTTTGATTTTATTTGAAGCATTGTTATTAAGACTATAAAACATTTGCAGACTTCTCTGTTCCCTTTCAAGAATATCGGCATTCATAAGAACAGACAAATGTTTCGAGGTTGCCCTAAACGACAACTTAATATTGTCGGCAATTTCTCCCACGCTTTTCTCTTTTTCTTTATGTAAAAGACCAATGATCGCCAGTCGTCTTCTATTTGCCAATGCCTTCAACACTCTTTCTAATTCTCTTTCTTTCATATCCTTATTCTACCATTCGCACGAATTAGACTATATAGGGATGTAAACAAGTGTGGATAAAAGAAAACAGTACTATACAACCGGCAACTCTAGATAGAAAGTGGAACCTTTACCAGGGCCGAGGGATTCGGCCCAGACGCGACCCTTATGAGCTTCGACAATACCTTTGACAATAGAGAGGCCGAAGCCTGTTGAATTAATATTGATCTTGGCAGACTCCTTATCCCTGCCACCCTTGGTGAACAGCTTCGCTTTTACTTCGCTAGACAAACCTATACCAGTATCCTCAATCTTCAATAGAATTTTATTATTGTCTCTCGCCAACTGTATCTTAATGTCTCCTTGCTGGGTATAAGAGATTGAATTATCGATAAGATTTTTAACCGCTTCTCTAATTTGGTTGATGTCAGCTTTGGTATGGTAATCGCCGTCTTTCACATTTATCTCATATTTAAGCCCCTTACCTTCGGCTGATTCTCTTTTGCCTTCTGCTTCACTTTCAACCACCTCCTTCATATTTAAAGGTTGCATGTTATAAGTGTATGTACCTTTCTCAATATCAGAAGCCCTCAAAATTTGTTGAACAAAATCCACCCCATCTGTCACTTCCTTGAATCCTTCATCAAGCATTGGCTTAGCCGGCTCTGGTATCGGACCGTAACTAGAATCTGTCAAGAGTTCGGAGAAGATATTCCTTGCTTTGGATAGATAGCCCTTGATCTGATGATTGATAAAGTGTATGAGTTGCGCCTGCCCTTCGTTGGCCAATTCAAGTTCGTGATTTAATTCTTCGACCTTTTTATATAATTTGACTACCTCAAGATTTTGTTTATATAGTTCTTCTGTGACTTTTTTATATTCCTCGCTGGAAATCTGGGCATTTGCATTGTCGTCCGCCATAGTTTTACTTCAAGCTGGAAGGTATTTCTGTCGGAGCAAGACCTGTTAGAAACGGCGCCGCCGCTTCCCTACTTACTTCTCGCGATGCCCGACCAAAGAGTCGGTCGTATTGTGCTACGAGTTTATCTATAACTGTACGCTTGTCGATACTTTCTTCTATCGAAACTTCCCAAGTTTTTTTATCTACCGCGTGCAAACCTATCACGTGACCTGCTTCTTCCCATGCCAACGGACCAATAATAAGCTCTTGCTCTTTTATGATCTTTCCGGCGATTTGATCAAGAATTGTCATAATTTTATTGTATAACTTTCTTTATGTTCGGAGACATCATAGAGAGACTGGTGGCCAGTAAGTACATTGCGGTCAGAAAAAGAAAATCAACAAAATGTCCATTGAAATATGTCTCATTCGTTGTCGTTAGAGAAAACGTAAAGTCTGATAGATAATTAACTAGGAAAGCAATTATAAGTATGACAATAGGTGTCTTGTATATACCACCTAGAAAATTCATTGATAGGGCAAAAAATGTCAATGCCATAGCCAATATCACAGCGGTTCCAATTGGATAAAATAAATCAAAAAATAATTTCAAAGTACTTGAGGTATCTAATTCTATAACCCCACCACGCGCCACTTCTATAAGCATGTAGTAGGAAGCCAGTATAGCAATCAACGGAACAATGAAAAGTGAAATTTTTCCTCTTATACTACGAAGAGCAAATTTTACACCAGTAGCTTTAGATAAATAAACGACACCTAATGCCCATAATGGCCAGCTTAAGATAAAAGCTGCGTCCGCTAGAGAAGGGTAAGGTACCTCAACATTAGCTATGAATACATAGTAATTCCATGCCAGCATCCCGATCGACCAAGTAAATGTTCCCAACGAGAGAAATAGGATAGACTTCCCTACGGCACTTTTTAAACCTCCCCACTCTTTTGTATTTTTAAAACCAAAAAGCGCTCCTAGGAAAGGAACAACAAATAGAACAATCTGTAAATAAAGACCTGCCGGATGCGTGGAATGTCCAGTTTTGATAGTTAAAAAGACCCATAATACCGCTGTAATAAGATAGATAGTAGTAATGATTTTTGTCATTTAAAGTATTGTTAGTATTATAGTATAATAAGCTGATATGGCAACACCAGAATTCGGATATAAAGGGAACTATGGTTTAGAAGAGATTATAGATCTGAAAGGTTGTGACCTTTCAGATTTAGATCGACCAAAACTAAGTAAGTTCTTTATAGATTTATGTGATTTGATTAAAATGAAAAGACATGGAGATCCGGTATTTTGGGAGGATACTTCAAATATTCCTCACTTAAGAGGTGTTTCTGGATTCCAGTTTATCGAAACAAGTAATGTAGTATGTCATCCTTTACCACTTCTGAATGCAGTGTATATTAATATCTTTTCATGTAAGGAGTTTGATACGGATAAAGCATTAAATTTTTGTAAGAAATACTGGGGAGCAATTTCTGAAACTCATACTGTAATCGCTCGTGTCTGATGGAAAATGATTCAGTAATAGTAAAAAGTAGTACATTTTTGAAAGGACAATTGGGTGTTATAGCCAGACGCAACTTTAAAAAAGGTACTGTGTTATTTTCTGTAAAGGGGCCAATCCTTTCACGGCCAACGAAGTACTCTTTCTCAGTCAATTTGAATAGACACATTGATCCACTTAAAGCGGATGGAGGACTAGACTTTGGTCACTACCTAAATCATTCATGCGATCCTAATACATTCATACGAGTGATTAGGAGAAATAGTAACCTGCCATATATTGAAATAGTGGCTCGACGAAATATTAAAGCTGGGGAGGAATTGGCCTTTGACTACGCGTCACTTGAGTATGACACTGTGGTGAAAACAGACTGTAAATGTTCTACCACTGAATGCCGAGGCGTGATACATGGTTTTAAAAATCTACCTAAGCATGTAGTGAAAAAATACAAAAAGGAGGGAGTAATCCCGTCACATTTATTCAAGATTAAATGAGTGTAGTCAGCACTAAAAACAAGACAAAGTTCGGGGCAAATAATTCCCTCGAAGTTCCCGTGTTCATGCTATTTATGAAATTGCATTAAGATTATTCCAGAAACGGCAAGAAACATTCCAACATATTGATATGTGGACACATTCCCCCATTCCTTGAATAGAAAGAGTCCGACTAAAATAGTAGTGATTGTTAATAGTGAATCGACAATTGCAGAACCCATGGATAATCCCAGTTTTGAAGCAACCAATCCAAAAGTTATAAAAACAAAAGGTGAGATTACTATTAACAATAGAAGCCACATTGAGAATTTGCCTCCTTTATTTGTAGCCCAAATCACACTTATTGAGTTGGCCAATAATGCAATGGAAACGGCACCAAGAATATAAAGCCAAATTTGAAGTTTATTCATTCAGAAACATTATACCATAAATGGGTTGAATCTATCTGCTGTAATTACAGAATAAGAGATGCTTCTGTGTCAATGGTTAGTGACGAGCTCTTGTAGTGAATCTCTTAAAGCAACCAAATGTCCTTTACCGTAAACAATAAAAATACTATCCCAGAAAGTATAGAGAAAAAAGATTTTATATCCATAAATTCTATTTTATAAACCCTCCCGCTTGATGACTCCAAAATGAGGCGTAGACGCCTTCTTTATTTTTGAGAAGAGTGCGATGAGTACCGTCCTCCACTATCTGACCGTCTTTAAAGACCAGAATTCTATCCATATCACGTAAGGTCGAGAGACGATGGGCTATAGCAAATACGGTTTTCCCTTCCATTAAAGCGTGAAGGGCTTTCTGCACCGCCACCTCACTTTCGCTATCTAGAGCACTGGTGGCTTCATCGAGGATGAGTATGGGAGCATTTTTCAGGAAAGCGCGAGCGATAGCAATGCGCTGACGCTGTCCGACAGAGAGTTTGACTCCACGTTCCCCTACCAGAGAGTTATATCTCTGTGGCAGAGTCTCGATAAAGTCATGTGCTTGAGCCTTTTTAGCCACCTCTATCATCTCTTGGTCACTAGCATTTAATTTGCCATACATAATATTCTCGCGAATAGAACGGTGGAAGAGCATTGGCTCTTGAGGTACTACCGATATATTTTCACGTAAACTTTCTTGAGTAACATTCCTGATATCTTGTTCATCAATACTGATACCGCCACCGAGTAAATCGTGCTGACGTAGTAGCAACTTCATCAAAGTAGTTTTCCCCGCACCGCTAGTGCCTACAATACCAATTTTCTCCCCACCTTTAACATTAAAAGAAAGGTTATGAAAAACTTTCCTCGGATCGTTGTCATAAGCAAAGGTAGCCTTGTCGAAAACAACTACCCCCTCTTTGATCTCTAGCTTCTTGGCACCAAGTTTATCTGTGATACTGTGTGGAAGAGTTATTTCACTTAAGGCCTCTTTCATCTCACCATAGGACTCCATTAAGTTATTTATACGTTCGCCTAGACGAGAGAGTGTGCTGTCAAAACTAAGAGTAAGGGTTATAACCATGATCAACTGGCCAGCACTAATTATTTCACGCGACCAGAAAGAAAAAGCATACATAATAACTGCAAAGATAATGGCCCACACTATGATATTGTTGACTAGAATAACTTTCTCTCTAAAGTTATCACTTCGAGCATCTGCTTCCCTATGCTCTCTAACGGCTTGATCAATACGGTCAATTTCAAAAAGTCGCCTAGCGTACTGTTGAACAGCACTTATATTGGTAACTGCATCAATCACTTGTCCGGCTAATTTAGACCGCGTTGCTATCATTAGTTCTGACAGTTTTATTTGTTTTCTGGTAATTACAAGATTTAGTGGTATTAAAATGACAACGCTAGAGATAAATATCAAAGCTAAAATAGGTTTTGTTGAAAAAAGAATAACGACAACTAATGCAAGTGCGAATAAGACACCTAGTATTTCGTATATAAACTGTACAATCATATGTGCAACGTTACTTCCAACGTCATTCACCTTACTACTCAAAGCACCAGAAAATCTATCATTAAAGTAAGAAAGGCTATGTAGAGATAGATGCTCAAACAATTTTTTTATTGATGCGGTTCTGGCATAAACAGTTAGGTAATTTATAAGAAACCCCGCAGATCTGCGTGTGATGAAAGATAGAAGGAGAAGCGACGGTATAGCCATAATCCAGAAAATACTTATAGAGTCCACAACACGCCTGAAGACATAGGTTTGGGAAATACTAAAAAATTGAGACATTAATACAAATAATATCGCCCAGAAAAACCATTTCTTATATGGCTTAATGGCAAACCAGATAAATGCAAAAGGTGTATTCGGAATTTCTATTGCCTCTTTTTTCATAATAGTATTCATATTATCACAAGCAATATCATCATAAAATTGCAAAATTATATAAAACCTTACTACATTATAAAAACGCTATAGCGTTTTTATAATGTAGTAAGGGAATTTGGATTCAAATTTATGATGAGTCAGGACACAAGATCAAAATCCATGCGCAGATATTTATCATTCTCAATCTGGTCGGCGATAATGTAGAGCATGTCTCGACTTATTCCGTAATCCACCTTCAAAAGTCCAATAATATCTTCGCAGTCATAAGGATAGACCCAAACACTGTCTTGGAGCCGTTGGAAACCGACCGCAGTAAGAATCCCTCTAATTTCATCTCTTATTTTCTTCTTTCGTTCAGGTATATCGAAGATAATGATGCGCCACCTCCTGTCCCACTTCTTCGGTTTAGTTATTTTAAAATCAGCTCTCCGCCAGCGATCAAGAATTTTTTCTCCATCGGCTGTTAAAGAATAATGCCTATTCTCAAACTTTAGCAAACCTTTTTTCTTTAAGCGATTGGTGGCCGTTTTTATTATTTCGTTGGCACGAGGTGGAGCAGACAGATCAAGACCAGTTATTGTTTCCAAAACAAGCTTTGGAATTAATTTCGCACCCAACCTTCCACCTGAAACAATAGTTAGAAGGATTGCCTCTTGTATCTTGGTTCTTCTAATTACTTTCTTATTTTCTTCTTCTAACTTTCCCATACATTATAAATACGCTATAGCTTTATTATAATGTAAACTAGTTCGTTGTAAATGTTGTAGATATAAGACGATAACTTTTATAGCCCTAGTTTCTTGAGTTCTTCAATAGCTTTTCGAGCTTCTTTGGAAAGTTTGTCTGAAATTTGAACAGAAATACGGATATACAAATCTCCACGCCGATTACCGCCTTGTGGTACTCCTTTGCCTTTGACCCTCAAGATCGTGCCATGTTTGGTACCACTTGGAATTTTCAGAGTAATCTCGCCATCCAGTGTATGGATAATTTTTTCGGCACCAAGAAGTGCTTCTGTAAGTTTGATCTCCAAATCCATTATCAGGTTGTACCCTTCTTTGCGCAGATACGGATGCTTGCGGACATGCATCTTCACATACAAATCTCCTGGCACCCCGCCTTCAAGAGTCTCTCCCATACCAGAGAGGCGAACCATCTGGCCGTCGTCAATGCCTGGCGGCACGTTTATAGAAACTTCTTTTTGTTTAGTAAACTTAGAATTGATAACTACTTTCCTCTCTACACCAAAAATAGATTCTTGGAATGAGAGTTCGATGTCCACTGCAATATCACGCCCTCGGCGAACACGACGGCCACCGAAAATGCTTGAGAGAATGTCACTCAAATCGCCAGTATCAAATCCGGCATTACCGAACCCAGAGAAATCAAAACCGAAGCTAGAAGGATCAAAGCCTGCTTGCCCTGAGCCTGTCGAAGGGCCCGCTTGGCCAAAGGCGTCATACTGCGCTCGTTTCTTCTTGTCAGAGAGTACAGAGTAAGCCTCACTTGCTTCCTTAAACTTGGCCTCATTGCCACCGCCCTTGTCCGGATGGTGGACATGCGCTAATTTACGAAAAGCCTTCTTTACCTCTTCTTCTGAAGCATTTTTATTGATCCCGAGAATTTTGTAATAGTCTTTCATCCCGTTAGAGATAGGAAGCGCTAGCGCTTCCGAAGTTAATTAATATGTTGTGATAATACCACATGAGTAATCTCTAACGGGATTCATTTATTCTCTTCGTCTTTTTTCGGTTCTTCCCCGCCCGAATGACCGGAGTCATCCGGTCGGGCGGGCTTCACCTCCGCATCTTTGACTTCTGGCTCGCTCGGGACTTGCCCTGAGCTTGTCGAAGGGTTTTTACTCAAATATTCTCCAATTTTTTGCATCTCTGTCGAGAGTCCTTCTGTAGCAGATTTTATAGAATCGACTGTTCCAGAATCTTTCTCCTTCTTCAGTGCCTCTATTTTACCATTCACACCAGTTTTAATATCCTCCGAAATATTGGCGTTATCTTTGAGCGCTTTTTCTGCGGTGTAAATAAGTTGTTCGGCCAGATTTTTCGCCTCAACTAAATCTTTCTTCTTCTCGTCTTCTTTAGCATTGGCTTCCGCATCTTTTTGCATTTTCTCTATCTCGGCTTTAGAGAGACCGGAGCTCGCCTCTATTCTAATAGACTGTTCTTTGTTTGTAGTTTTATCTTTAGCCTTCACATTTAAAATGCCGTTAGCATCGACGTCGAAAGTTACTTCTACTTGAGGCATGCCACGTGGCGCCGGCGGTATACCATCGAGGATAAATCGACCTAGAGACTTATTGTCCCCCGCCATAGCCCTCTCGCCTTGAACAATATGGATTTCGACAGAAGTTTGATTGTCGGCGGCAGTAGAAAATACTTGTGCTTTAGCCGTAGGGATGGTGGTATTTTTTTCAATCAGCTTAGTAGCTACTCCGCCCATGGTCTCGATACCTAGCGAAAGAGGAATAACGTCGAGGAGCAAGACATCTTTGACATCACCGGCCAAAATTCCTCCTTGGATAGCAGCGCCCAGAGCCACCACTTCGTCAGGATTGATGGACTTGTTGGGCTCTTTGTTGAAAAATTTCTTAACCGCCTCAACGATGAGTGGTTGTCGTGTCTGTCCTCCCACTAGAATAACTTCTTGTAAATCAGTAATTTTGAACGGCGAGGCTTCCATGGCACGTTTGGTGATCTCCATGGCGCGATCTACGAATTCTCTAGAGAGTTCTTCAAGTTTGGCTCTAGAAAGTTTCAAAAGTAAGTGCTTCGGTCCAGAGGCGTCAGAAGTAACGAAGGGAATATTGATCTCTGTTTCCATCGCGGTCGAAAGCTCAATCTTGGCTTTCTCAGCGGCTTCATCAAGTCGCTGGAGAGCGAGAGCGTCGGTTCTGACATCGATACCAGATTCCTTCTTAAATTCATCGGCAATCCAATTCAGAACCTTCTGGTCAATATCTTTGCCACCCAGATGAGAGTCGCCGTCTGTGGATTTAACTTCAACCACATCATCACCCACTTCCAGTATCGAAATGTCAAAAGTTCCGCCGCCGAAGTCGAATACCGCGATCTTCTCATTTTTCTTTTTATTAAATCCGTAAGCGAGAGCGGCGGCAGTCGGTTCGTTGATGATGCGCTTGACATCAAGCCCAGCAATTTGACCGGCATCTTTGGTAGCCTGACGCTGTGAGTCGTTGAAGTAGGCCGGCACGGTGATAATAGCCTCGGTAATTTTCCCACCGAGTTTGGCTTCTGCATCCGCTTTCAACTTCTGAAGGATCATGGCTGAGATTTCTTCCGGTCGATGATCTTTACCTCCCATATCCACTAAAACCCCGCCAGTGGATCCGGCCTTAACCTCGTAAGGTACAGTGGCTTTGTCTTTCTGCACCGCAGGGTCGGAGAAAGTGTGCCCGATGAAGCGTTTGATGCCGAAAACAGTATTTTTAGGATTAGTGACAGCCTGACGTTTTGCCAAAAGACCTACCAGACGATCACCAGTTTTAGAGACAGCGACAATAGAAGGAGTGGTGCGAGCCCCTTCGGCATTTTCGATAATTTTTGGCGCACCCGCTTCCATAACCGCTACAGCGGAGTTAGTGGTACCCAGATCAATTCCAATTATTTTAGCCATGATATTCTCCTATCTTTACTTTTGCTGGTCTAATAATTTTCCCTGATAGTATATAACCTTTCTGGATAATTTCAAGAATTTTATGATCCTGTTCTTTATCTTCCACCGAAATAGTCCCAACTGATTCGTGCTTTCTGGGGTCAAAAAGTTGGTTTGTGGGGTTGTCTTCTTCAAAACCATTTGTCTTAAGTATCGAGAGCAATTGGCGATAGATTGCTTCAAGCTCTTTGTTGCCGTGCGGCAAAGAGAGTTCGAGACTATCAAGTACAGGGATGAGCTGGTATACCAGATCAGCATTAGCAAACTTTAGAAATTCAACTTTAGCCTCTTCGTCGCGCTTACGGAGATTGACGAAATCCGCCTGACTCCTCTGCCAACCATCTAGATACTCCTTGGCCTTCTCCTCCGCCTCTTTGAGCTTCTCTCTAAGCTTCTTTTGCGCCTCAACTGGAGCGGTTGAATCAGGATCGTCCTCTATTACGATGTCTTCATTTTCTTCTTTTTTCATAAATTTTTGCTAGCGCTTCGACCACTTCGGTGCTTTGCGGGCTTTCTTGAGGCCGAATTTTCGGCGCTCTTTGGCCCGAGGGTCGCGCTTCAGATATCCTTTCGTTTTGAGCCCTCCACGCAGGTTTGGATCAAATGATATGAGCGCTCGAGCCAAACCGTGACGTAAGGCCACTGCTTGAGAAGAAATACCTCCGCCTGATATTTTGGCTGTGATATCAAATTTACTGGCTGAATTTTCAAGAGGAGATAATGCGGTCTTTCTAAGTATGGCTGTGGGAAAATATTTTTCAAATTCTTTACCGTTGACCGAAACGGAAACTTTGATAGCAGGCTTAAGGCGTACTCGCGCTGTAGAGGTCTTTCTTCGGCCTACCGCTTCGATGTAATTATCTTTAGTCATTGATTTTCAGATTTTGCATCATCTTGGCTCGCAACTTATTTTTCGGCAACATACCATAGACCGCTCGACGGAGCACTTCTTTGGCCCCTTTGGTTTTAACTATATGCTCTTGAGATAATCTCTTGAGACTGCCGGGGTAACCAGAGTGACTGGAATACATTTTCTCTTTCAACTTTTTGACACTAAGAGACATTTTGGAGCTTGAGTTCACTTCGACCTCTACATCTGGGATACGATTCCTAGCAAAATCTGTTCTATTTTTCCCCATGAGAATCACTGCCACTTCTGTAGCCACTCTTCCGGGCACCCTACCCTTAGCATCTATGATGTATTTTTTCATCATACGAATTCTATGATAGCCATAGGACTTCCGTCACTTAATCGCGGGGTCATTTTCACCACTCGGGTATAACCTCCAGCTCTACTTTTATAAGTAGCGGCCAGTTCGCCGAAAATCTTTTTAGCCGCTTTGGGACCAACTAAGCCTTCTAAAGTACGACGAGAAGCGATGGTTTGTTTCTTGCCCACAGTAATGAGTTTTTCCATATAAGGACGAAGTTCTTTGGCTTTGGGTTCAGTAGTTTTGATCTTACCTTTGAGAGCGAGCGAGTATGCGAGCGAACGCAATAGAGCCTTTCTCTGACCACTTTCCCTTCCGAATTTTCTGTTGGCGTTATGATGACGCATTTATGGTGAGTTTATCGAACCATTATTTTAAAGTGATGCCGAATTCGCCGAGAGCCTTTTTGATTTCTTGAATACCTTTTGCACCCAGACCGGCGATATCCAGAAGATCTTTCTCCTTCTTGCGGGCGAGACCCCCTACAGTACGAATGTTAGCTACAGAAAGAGCGTGCTTGGTGCGCAAAGAGATATCTAGAGATTCTACGCGCGTCTTCAATACTTCAGGATCAACGGCTGATTTAGAGACTTCCCCGCGCTCTGTCTTAACGCTTTTTTCCAGAATTTCCGGTTCTTCCTCTTTGAACCCGACAATAGCCTTGAGTTGATTGATCATAATTTCAATAGCGGAAGAAAGGGCGGTCGAAGGAGATAAGGTGCCATCAGTTTCAATAGTCATTCTTAGTTTATTGAAGTCCGTTCTGTCTCCGACACGCATATTCTCCACTTCGTAACTGGCTCGACGAATGGGGGTAAAGATACCATCAAGAGCGATAGTGCCGATATCCACGCGAGTTTTGTCTATCATCTCTTTAGGCATGAAGCCAAGCCCCTTTTCCGCCCTAATCTCCATCTCGAGAACAGTATTCTTGTCGGTAATAGTGGCAATAACTTCATCCGGAGTAAGAATTTCTACTTGACCAGGAACGTCGAGATCAGAAGCTTTGACAATCTTTTCCCCTTTAATCTTGAGAGATAGGGTTTGTGGTTCATCAGTAGTAAAACGCATACGGATCTTTTTTAGATTGAGTAAGATGGTCACCACATCTTCCTTTACTCCATCTAAGACCGAGAACTCGTGACTAACGCCAGTAATCTTGACCGAAGTGATAGCTACTCCGGGTAAAGATGAGAGAATGATGCGACGAAGGCTGTTGCCTAAAGTGTGCCCGTAGCCGGGGTAAAGACCTTCTATCTCGAAAACACCGCTCTCCCCCTCTTCGGAGATCACTTTTGGTTTGGATGGTAAAAGTATTGTGTAGTCAGCCATAGAAAATATAAAAAATTAAGTTTTAATTATGACACTATCTGTTGTAGAATTCAACTACGACGCCTAAATCGAACACGTGCTCTTGCGGAACATAAACCGGTTCACCCTCCACCACCGCCTCTCTTTTATCCGGATTAACCTTGAGCCAGGCCGGTACTGTCACGGTTTTCATTCTCTCCGTCACCTCCCCAAATAAAGGACTTGCGCTTGAACCCGCGCGCAAGCTCAAGGTATCGCCCTTGGATAGAAGTATGGAAGGAACGGTCACTCGCTTGCCGTTTATCAAGATGTGTCCGTGACCTGCCGCTTGACGAGCTTGCGCGCGGGTCTTCGACAAACCAGAGCGGAAAAGTACGTTATCCAAACGACTCTCAAGTATAGTGAACAATTTCTGAACGGGACTGGCAGCGCGAAGCGCTTTATCCACATAATTTCTAAATTGCTTATCACTTAGCCCGTATGTGAAGCGTGTTTTCTGCTTTTCTATAAGTTCTTTGCCATATTCGCTTTTTGGTCTACCGCGATCGCGGCCAGCATTTTTCTCCTTGCGAGCCAGTGAGAGCGCGTATTTAGGCGTTTGAGTTTTCTCAAACACCGGGGCTCCTAAGCGTCTGGCAATTTTGTATTTTGGTCCTATGCGCATATTATTTATAGTGAGCGTAGTCGAACTAGGTTCTCCTTGGTTTAGGCGGTTTCGGTCCGTTGTGAGGCACGGCTGTCTTATCTTGAATAGTGGTAAGATTTATTCCTTTTGATATAAACCCTCTAATAGCCGACTCCCGACCGGAGCCGACACCCTTCACCACGACTCTAACTTCTTTGATACCTAGAGTTTGAGCTTTTGCCGCTAGAGTTTCTCCCACTTTGGCAGCAGCGAAGGGAGTACCTTTCTTGGCCCCCTTGAACCCTAGTGAGCCACTTGATGACCATGCTAGAGTGTTATTTTTGTTATCGGTAAGCGTCAACTTGGTATTGTTGTATGTAGATTCGACATAGAGAACACCTGAGTCAAAGTGCTTCTTTGATGACGTCTTTGCTTCGGGCTTCTTTTCTTCGATTCCGACTTCCGTCGGGGCTGTAGCTATTTTTTTCTTTCCCATTTTATTTATAGTGAGTTCGTCGAACTAAGTTTTTTCTGCTACTTTCCTACCCGTGCCCATAGTCTTCCTGACACCACGCTTTGTTCTCGCATTACTCTTGGTACGTTGACCACGAACGGGAAGATTGCGCATGTGGCGCTGACCTCGATAAGTCTTGATATCCTTGAGTCGTTTAATATTGCCAGCTATCTCTCTTTTTAAATCACCCTCAAGTGTCAGACCCTCAAAAGCGGAACGAATTTTATTTTCCTCTTTTATACTTAATTCCTTTGATTTCTTTCCAATGGGAACACCTGCTTTTTCCAGAATCGTCCTGGCGCGAGAACGCCCAACGCCGAAAATGGTCGTGAGACCAATTTCAAGACGCTTCTCTTCTGGAATAGTAATACCGAGTATTCGCATCCCGTTAGAAGCTAATACTTATATGGCACTTGGTAATATATATCATGCTTTGCATAATTGAAGGGCTTCTAACGGGACGCATTAACCTTGTCTTTGTTTATGGCGAGGGTTCGCCTTACATATTACATAAACATAGCCCTTTCTACGGACTATTTGACACTTTTCGCATAGTTTTCTAACCGCCGCCTTAACTTTCATCCCGTTAGAGATAGGAAGGGCAAAGTTGCCCTTCCGTGGTTAATCCACAGCTAATAATCTTATAAACTACATGATCTCTAACGGGATTCATAACAAGACTGCATTGTAGCTTAACTTTGTTTTTCTGTCTATAGCCGCTTAGTGATCCGGGCTTTACCGCCGTAGGGTTCGAGTTCCAGAATCACTTTATCCCCCACTAACACCCGAATGCGATGAAGACGCATTTTGCCAGAGAGATAAGAAAGGACTTCTTCGTCACTGTCGTCCAGTTTGACCCGAAACATGATATTGGGTAGAGACTCGGTTACTATCCCTGTTTTCTCCAATTCTGGATTTTTGTTTTGTGGCATGTGCTACTCGACAGGAAGTTTCTCTACCTTGATACGCCCAACGTCATCCGGAAAAGAGCTTTTCCAAAATGGTCTGATAGTCGCCGTAGCTGAAATAACAGTTGGATAATTGCCGAGAATCGATGAGAGGTCCTTTTTGTGCCTTCCGGCCAAATCAGTTTTCAGGGCTACTTCGTCAGTACGCCAGAGAGCTAGCGCTTGGCCTGTCACAGATAATTTAATCTCACTAGAATTCGGAAGACCTTCCGGTGCTCCACCCATTAAAGCAACGTCAAGAGCATTTATATCAACAATATCGACCAACTCGCCAGTGGCCAGCGGAGTTTTTTCCTTAGCAAGATGGTTAAACAAATCACTTCTCTTAAACATAACACCGTAGAGATTGCCCCGCAGATTGATTACAACATTTCCTCTATTGACCGAGCTTGTCTGTGGCAAATCTTCAAATACTACGTAAGAAAGAGCGGGTAAAAGAATGAAATCTTCCGGTACTTGAGCTGTGGTTTCGGAGATTAATTCCTCTCTCAACGCTGTCTCCAATTGAGATCTTGCTTTTGTCTTTTCTTCTCCACTAACCACCTTTTCTGTTCCGACAAAACCTCCGGACATCACTGTCTTAGAACGAGCGTAGATAGTGGAGAAACGGGCGCTACCTTTGAGACCAGGGAGAGTAAAGTCAGATAAGCCGATATTATATTTCTCTCCGGCAACGTCGGCAAAAACAACTACTTCAATTGACCCTGGCTGTGAGACTCCGGCCACAGTTTTCTTGCCCGGGATAACAATATCTTTCGCAACCCTGTAGACTAAACCTGCTGTAGTTTCAAAACGCGTGGTTGCGATGAGTCTCTGTGCTTCTGTACTGGCATTATTGTAGACAACAATAGTACCACTGGCCTTGCGACTGACTTGTTCTTCCCCAGAGGCAGGCACATCTACTCCTTTTTCCTTAGAAAGTTTGACGACACTGTATAGAAGCTCCCCTTCTCCACTCTTGCGTGCGGTATAGATATCATTATTGAAAGACAAGGAAGCAGATTTAGGAACATAAGCTAGAGTAGCGCCGTTCCATATAGAGAGAATGGCGAAAATGAGTACAACCAGAGCTACCCCAGACGCTATCCACAAGCGCTTTCGAGGAAACCTCGAAAGTCCTTTTATTTCTAGATTTTCTGTATTTATGGAGCCATCTATATTTGGGGTAACGGGGGGTTCAGGACTTCTCGGTATGAAAGGTGGAGAATATCTGGGAATATTCCTACGACTTTCTGGAATAGGAATATCTCTAATACTTCTTTTCTTATCTACCACAATGATGTCATCAATACTTTTCGGCATGTTCTAAATTATAACCTATTTATAGTGAGCTTGTCGAACTACTTTTTAAATTTTTGCTCACCAGCCACACTGGAAGTGTGCCTGTGTTCTTCCATTTGTTTGGCAAACTTAATCTTATCTACAGAAGTAACCTCTTCGATTATTTCTAAAGGCAAACCATAAGAAGTAAAGAGGGTAAATGGATCTGCCCCTTTCTCCACTTGTTTCAGACCAGCTTCAAGCGCTTTTTTAAATTTATCTAATTCTTGGGCTACGATTTCTTTGGTATTCGGAGCGAAAGTATAAAGGCCTTTGTAGCTTGGATGATTGATTACAGCATCAATTACCGGATCAATATTTTTGTTTTTCACATAAGCTCGGCGAAGCAGACGACGCAAGATATATCCCCTGTCAGTATTAGAAGGACTGACGCCATCGGCTATCATAAAAACAGAAGTGCGAATATGATCTGCGACAATTCTCGACTTGGCTACTTGCATAATGGACTCGAATAAATCAGTTTCAAAAACAGTCGGCACTTTTTGCATCACTTTTACTAACCGTTCGAGACCCATGCCAGTATCAACGCCTGTCTGCTCGAGTTTCGTAAACTTACCTTCTTTATCTTTGTAATACTCATTAAAGACAATATTCCAGATTTCGACACCATCGACGTAAATCTCGGTGGTCGGACCACACGGCCCTTCCTCTCCGGTCGGACCCCAGAAGTTTTCCTTGCGACCGAATTTTTTTATGGAGAGTGAAGGGTTAATCGATTTCCATATTTCTTGAGATTCTGTATCTTCCGGCACATCTCCCTCTCCGCTGAAAATGGAGATAAAATCTATATTGAGCCCGAAATCTTTGGTAATAAGTTCGTGCGCGTATTCTATGGCCTCCTTTTTCCAATAACCGCCGAAACTGAAATTACCAAGCATTTCAAAAAAGGTCAGATGAGCCTCATCTCCCACTTCTTTTATATCCGACGTTCTGACACACTTCTGACTTGAAGCTAGACTATTACCGAAAGGTGAGGGTTTGCCCAAGTAATACGGTTTAAACTGTTGCATTCCCGCTGTGGTGAAGAGAACAGATGGGTCATTCTCTGGTACCAGCGAAGAGGAGGGTCTAATGACGTGCCCATTTTTCTCGAAAAATTTTAGAAATTTGGATCTGATTTCTCTTGAATGCATAAAAGACAATATAACACACTTCAGAATTTAAAAAGAAGAAGCCCGGCGCGCATGCGCGCCGGGCCTCGAACTGCTAGCTCAACCAAATCTTCAGCCGTCGGAGAGCCCAGAAGGTCCTCATCGGTAGATCCTCAAAAAAATAGAGGATCGGCCGGAAAACTCTCCGGAGCCGCCAACGGATTGGTTCTCTTTTCATGAGAACCTCCTTCCATATTTAACTATACAACAAGTGAAAAAAGAGTCAAACAAGCCGTAATATCCCAATAGCTTTGCATCACTTAACCAATAAGATGATGCTATGCCATACACATTAAATCCATCAATGCCTCGAGTGAGGAA
>Ga0156207_113_pt1 | contig 52711 bp, 59 predicted proteins | sample RifCSPlowO2_12_FD_107860 | JGI IMG/M metagenome (GOLD analysis project Ga0156207, IMG submission 107860) | Candidatus Zambryskibacteria bacterium RIFCSPLOWO2_12_FULL_45_14 | reverse complement strand
TTTTTTCAAAAAAGAAATGTCCCGAGGGAATCGAGGGACTTAAACTAAAGTTAAAAGTCCTAGTCGAGCATACCAAGTTATTTGAAGAATTGTTAGGAGAGTACAAAAACTTTGCTGTTATGAAAAAGCATTTCAAAGCATACGTATCTGGTTTTGATCAAGCTGGGGAACTAAGGGCTAAACTTACGGAAACAAACAATGCTGCCGAAGTCGAGAAAATTCTAGAGGAATATTTGAGTTCTAATAATTAGTTGACCTACTTATCCCAATATCATAAAGTAGAACAAGAGATGAAAACCTAACCTCGGTTGCAAAGTATGGAGGCGCAAATGTGCATTACCAGAATCGGTTTGGTCGTTGCCCTGATTCTCTCGGCTTATAGCGTCGCTCGCGCCCAAGAAGTCTGGGTTGAGAGTGGGACGTCATTTGCCCCAACTTTGGGCTATGACCCAGGATTCGTCTTGAAAACGCGTGTGGTTTTCGGAGGACTTAAAGGTTCTACTCTCGAAGTCGAGGGCTGGCTGGATATGTCCGACAAATGGGTTGGACAGGGCTGGTCTCTCGACGAGAGAACAAAGTTCTCATGGCTGAATGTCGATGGTCTCGGTCCGATGATCGGAATAGGCTTCTGGAAATTCGGAGGTCCTTGGGATAAGAAGGTTATGTGGTACCTGGTCGGCGTGGAGAAGAGGTCCACCTCGTATGATCTATCCGTGAACTATCGCGGAGAGGTGGCGTCCACGGCAAACAATCATCAAAGTGCTGTGGATACCTCGATGCGAGCCTTCTTCAAGGACAGGTTCTCCTTGGAGACAAAAGTTGGGGCGGTTCACTTCTACGACGAGTATTCAACCACTCGTGGTCGGTGGGGGTTTAGTACCACCTTCCTCGTCGGGGTTCTGTTTTCAAGACATTCCCTGCCCTGACATGTCAGTTTCTGCCCCACCCGTTTCGGCGGGTGGGGCTCTCTGTTTTATCTCTAGGCAGGTTATAATGCTCTTATGAAAAAAGAGAAGAACGAGGGCGTCCTCTATCGCAAATATCGTCCGACTAAATTCGGCGACGTCATAGGTCAGGACCATATTGTGAAGGTTCTAGAAGGAGCGATCAAGCTGGGCAACATTTCTCACGCCTACCTCTTCTCCGGCCCGCGTGGTACAGGCAAGACTTCCATGGCTAGAATTTTATCGCGAGAAATCGGTACTTCCGCCAATGATCTTGTTGAAATGGATGCCGCTTCCAACCGTGGTATAGATGACGTGCGCGAGATCAGAGAATCAGTCAACACCTTGCCATTCGAGTCTCGCTACAAGGTTTACATTATCGACGAAGTGCACATGCTCACCAAGGATGCTTGGAATGCGTTTCTCAAAACTCTTGAAGAGCCACCGGCGCATGTCGTCTTTATCCTAGCCACGACCGAACTTGAGAAAGTACCAGATACTGTCATCTCGCGTTGTCAGACTTTTTCTTTCAAACAACCTAATCAAGAGACGCTCAAAGATTTCGCGCTCGCCATTGCGAAGTTGGAAGGAGCTACACTGGAGCCCGAAGCGGCTGAACTTGTAGCGCTTCTCGGCGATGGTTCTTTCCGAGATGCTCACGGTATTTTAGATAAAGTTCTTTCTTCGACGAAGGGTAAAAAAATTACGCGCCAAGAGATAGAAGCGGTAACGGGCGCGCCAAAGGCAGAATTAGTGCGAGATATTTTATTGAGTTTAGTTGAGAAAAATCTTGAAAGAGGGATAAAGGCGATACAGAGAGCGGGGGAGGCGAACGCGGACATGAAGCTTTTTGCCAAACTGATTTTAGAGAAGTTACGTTTCCTCTTCCTCCTCCGGCTCAAAGCCGGTATGGACAACTATATTACTGAAAGAGTTTCGGAAGATGAATTTAAATTTTTGAAAGACTTGGCAAGTAAAGCGGGTCCGAGCCTGACAGCTGATGTACTCCTGCGCTTTATCAGAGCTTACGAAGATTCCGGTCGCACCTCTATCCCAGAACTTGCCCTCGAACTTGCATTGACGGACTCTATTAAGACTTAACGGTAGCCCTTTTTAAGAAAGTCGAGAAAACCCCAGAGGGAGAGTAAGAGAGTAAGAGCAACAATGCCTAGATATAAAGTGAGATTAAATTGAGTTTCTAGAAAATAAAGCCAAGCAGCGAGGAAAAAACCAACAAGCCCGGCAAATATATCAACAGCTACATTCAAAGACGGCTCAATAATTTTGATAAAAAACTCAAATACTTCCCAAAGGATAAGCAAGAGAGCTGAGTATATAAATGCCCACACAAATCCAAATCCTAACCAATAAAAAAGTCCACCAAAGACGAACCCAGATAGGAAGTGTACTAAAGACCACAAGTCTAAATATTTCCCATGTTTCCAAATGTCCATAATTACTTGCCAGTATACACTATTAGTAAATACGCCGTTTTTTTGTTAAGTTAGATTCATTCGTGAGCCGAGCTGCCGGATCGTCTAAAGGTAGGACACGGCCCTTTGGAGGCTGGTATCTTGGTTCGAGTCCAAGTCCGGCAGCTCGGCTCATGAGTAGTCGCCTCATCTTTTACTTAAAGTGTTTTAATGATAAAGTGGCTCCAATGAGAAAGTTGATTTTGCCAATCTTTCTTACCGTATTTCTACCCAGTTTTGTTTTTGCCGCCGACGTTACTATTTCCGGCGCGATCACTTCAGACACAACATGGTCGCCTTTAGTAGATGGGGTTTACATTATTGATAGCAGTTTTTCGGTATCGCCTGGAGTGACGTTAACCATAGAACCAGGCACTATTATTAAAGCAAGAACTACCGCTATGGGTGGTCCCAGCATATACGGCACTCTTCTGGCTCAAGGTACTAGTGAACTGCCGATTTACTTCACCTCGATTTGGGATGACAGCATTGGAGGCGATACTGACGGCGGTGGGCCAAGCGTCTCGACACCCGGGGAATGGCAGGGGTTGTATTTCAAGGAGGGGTCTTTGGGAGAATTAGATCATGTTGTTGTTCGGTATTCCGGATACGGGGGCTATGGTTACGGTGATTTCGTAGGGATAGAAAATGATGGAGGCACCCTTGATATAAAAAACTCAAATATCCACGATAATTATCGGATTATATCTGACGGCGCGGGAGGAGTTGCGCCAGCGGGCACAGGAATTTATAACAAAAGAGGCACTTTCTCTATAAGTGATTCCATTATTGACCATCAAGCCACGGGCATATATATAATTTCAGGCACTTCTACTATTGCCCGCAATATTATCCGTAATCACTTCGGTACAGGTTTCGGGGCTAACGGGGAAGGGCCGCTTACTCTCGTGGATAATATTTTTTCTGGCAATAGAGGTGCTGGTTCTCTAGACATTGCTAAACCATTCGTTCACTCTGGTAATACAAGTTCTGATCTTACAAACAGAGGATTTGTAATGACTGGAATTGCGAGGGACGGCATGGTTCTAGAAAGTATGGATCTGCCTATACTGGTTCTTGGTAGCATTACAGTAGAGGCGGGTAAGACTATGACTATAGCTCCGGGGACAATATTAAAATTTGGTGGCTGGCCGTGGTTTGGTAGTATGGATATTCGTGGCACTCTAATAGCTCACGGCACTACGAAGGACAAAATTTATCTTACTTCCATATATGATGATTCTGTGGGCGGGGACACTAATGGAGATGGAGATGCTACCACGCCAGCGCCTAGAAATTGGAACGCTGTTTACCTAGAGAACGGGTCGGTGACCGATTTTGATAACGTTGTTCTGCGTTACTCGGGCTATAACTTCAACGGCGAGTATCTTCCTGGAGTTGCTGCGGCTATATATCACAGGGGTGCTGAATTTTCGGTCTCGAATTCCATTTTTGAACATAATTGGGTGACAGCTATCTATCAAGATGCCGGAACTACTGTAATAGATCACAGTGAATTTATGGACCAACCTTATGGTGTGTGGTCTCGTGGCGGAAATATCACAATTTCACAATCCAGTATTCACGACAATGCCGCTGTGGCCATTTACAACGAAAGTGGCCAAACGATCGATGCCCGCAATAATTGGTGGGGAAGTGCTGACGGTCCGCAAGATACATCCACCTCAACTCCGACTGGTACTGGCGATCGTGTGAGTTGGAATGTTCTCTACGACCCGTGGCTCACCTCCGACCCCCTTCTCATCCCCACCCGCAACCCAGTGATTATCGTCCCGGGGATTATGGGTTCTGCGTATAAAAATGGCGTGCTTGTTATCGATCCAATTCTGCATACTTATGATGATCTCATCGCTACTCTCATTGCCAACGGTTACGAAAACGATTTCGATCTATTCACCTTTCCGTACGAGTGGAGAGACTCTAATGTTTTTTCTGCTAATCTTTTAGACGATAAGATAGAGGAAGTTAAAGCTATTTGCGACTGTGGTAAAGTGGATATTGTGGCTCATTCAATGGGTGGATTAGTAGCTCGATCTTATATCCAGTCAGGTGATTATGACGGTGATGTGGATCAATTGGTATTTCTTGGTACTCCGCATAAGGGGGCACCTACAGATTATCTTCAGTGGGAAGCAGGAAAGTTTCCAAATACATTCTTCGATATTCTCATAGAATTATTTTTTGAAGTAGAATCTTTAAGAAATGGTTACTTAACAATATTTAACTACATTCATAACAGACCAATCCTGTCTGTGCAAGAATTATTACCAACCTTTGATTATTTGAAAGATGATGATACTGGTGCAATAAGAACATATCCAAATAATTACCCACAGAATTATTTTCTTGAAAGTCTGAATAATAATATTTCTAATCTTCTAAATTCTGGAGTAGAGATTACTAATATAGTAGGTAATTCTGGTTCTAATACTATTGAAAAAATACGAGTTGTTCCAAGTACCCATTCTGGTCTGTGGGAACATGGGGAGCCGGATGGTTTTTATACAGTGTTTGGGGACAAAGGTTTAGAGAGAGGGATAGGTGATAATACAGTCACTATTTTTGGAGCAACTCTAAATAGTTCAATCATCAATCAAGAAATTTCAGATAATCATCAAAGAATTCCTACAGTCGCAGAAGCAAAAATATTCAACATTTTGACTGGTAAGACTGCTTCTACAACATTTGATAACGACTACGGTGTCGATAAAAAAATATTATTAATACAACTACTTTCACCAGTCGATTTTATGATCACAGCTCCAAATGAAAAAAAGATTGGTAAGAACTTCCAAACCGGAGAAGAATATAATCAAATCCAAGACGCTTTCTATTCTGGGTATCAGACTGATAACGAATACATAACCATTCTAAATCCACTGGACGGGAAATATAAGATAGAAGTACAAGGGACAGATAATGGTGGACAATATGGCATACTAACAAGCTATGTTTCTGACGGATTCGCGACAACTACGGAAACAGTCGGTATAACTGAACCAGATCAGATCACGAATTTAGAAGTTCAAATCGATAATATAAATCCGCAAAATATCACTACTCAAAAGGAGATTACCTTGGAAGTTCTCACCAACGATATAAACGGAGCATATAATCTGGGATGGATAAAAGACCGAACTACTCGAGACTATTTATTAAAGAAAGTACACGATATAATAAAGTATGACAGTAGGGGCGGTATTACAAAAGTAGACAGAAAGCTTGCAAAGCTAGTCTTAGTAGACCTATCAAATTTTCTCAAAAAGAAAAATATAACTATCGAAGCTTACAACTTATTAAAAACTGATTTAGAATGGTTAATCAATCACTAAAATGAATAACTTTGTAAAAAATATCTTACTACTCATTATAGTTTTAGCTCTAAGTTATTACACGGCAGAATATTTCGGTACTTGGTATGACAAGTTTTCTCCACAATATGACAATACGCTAGGTGTATCTAAAGCATTACTAATTTCTTTGGCAGGTTTCCCATTCGCTTATATATTTTTTACGATACTACTCTTCAAACTCTTCAGTTTTGGGAATAGAAATAAATGGATTGGTTGGTTGCTAGTCCCACCCCTCTTGTTTTTTGGTTCTGGTGACATTCAACACATTTACCTTCCTATCGTTCTTGGCCTAATTGCACTTGGTCTATCTAAACTAATCAGTACCATCACCACAAAATCAAAACAGATCAACTAATTTACTACACAGGATTTTCCTGACTAGCAAGGACTGACTAGCAAGGACGGTCCTTGCTAACTTCTACTGTAGTAGCTGGTGCATAGGACCCACCTATGCAAAAGTGTGTAAAGTCGGACTTTGCACAGAGGATTGATTTTGGGGATGAAATTTGATAGAATAGGGGTGCAGATATTTGATAATTTGCGTTTTAGGAACCTCCTTTCTTGCCTGCCTGCGCAGGCAGGCCTCGACCTGCTTTCGTTTCTGGGTAAGAGGGGGGCAGCCTGATTAGGGCTAGGGTGGTGCGGTCTCACCACTACAAGCTTCCCTCAACTTTTTTCTACCATGAAAATATTGAGAGTTGCGGGGCTTGGTCTAGCACTAATCATGCTCAAGTTCCTTGTCCCGCGTATCTTTAGCGGCGCAGAGAACACGCTCCTCGCGTTCTTTGATGCCATACAACAAATCCTAGGTACGAGATCGGGATTTCTCCCAGCGAATGTCCCGAGCGTACCAGGACTTTGAAGGCATAGGCGACCAGTTCTTCGGAACTCGGTCGCCTTTTGCTATAATAAGCGATTAATAGCGGAATAAAATTTAAAACTGTGTTCAAAAATAGAACGGAAGCGGGGCAAAAGTTAGCGCAGAAACTTGAAACATATCGAGGTCAGGAGGCCGTTGTGCTCGCACTTCCGCGTGGCGGGGTTGTTTTAGGTTATGAAGTGGCTCGAGCACTCTCATTTCCGCTTGATATTATTGCCACTCGTAAGGTCGGGCATCCTAACAACCCGGAATACGCTATTGGAGTTGTTGATGAAAATGATATGAATATCTTGAACGAAACGGAGACCCTCTCGATTAACCGGCAGTGGCTAGAAGAAGAAATTGCCAAACAAAAAGCAGAGGCGAAACGGCGCAGCTTGCTGTATCGCAAAGGGAAGAAGCCACTCGATCTTGCGGGGAAAGTGGTTATTATTGTTGATGACGGCATTGCTACCGGTTTTACCATGCGACTGGCCGCTAGAATCGCCAAGAAACAGCAGCCGAAAAAAATAATCACCGCGGTACCTGTGGCGCCTTCGGATTCTATACGTGAACTAAAAAAAGAAGGAGCCGATGAGGTGATTATCCTAGAGAAACCAGAACAATTTAGGGGAGCAGTCGGCGCTCATTATCAAGAATTTGAACAAGTCGATGACGAAGAAGTTATCCGTCTTCTACATAGTGTAGAATAGATTTATGAAAAGAGTTTTTATAATACATGGTTGGGGTGGGCATCCGGACGAGGCCTGGTTTCCATGGCTCAAAAGTGAGTTGGAGAAAAGGGGTTACGAAGTTTTTATTCCGGCTATGCCTGATCCAGACGAGCCGAAGATAGAAACTTGGATTCCATTTCTGACAAAATTGGTGGGGGCGGCAGATCTCAACACATTTTTTGTCGGACACAGCATCGGTTGTCAGGCGATTATTAGATACCTAGAAACTCTACCAGAGGGTGCGAAAATTGGTGGGGCCGTGTTTGTGGGAGGTTGGTACAATCTTCGTAATTTAGAAACCGAAGATGAGATAAGAATTGCCGGACCGTGGGTAAACAGCCCTCGCAACGATGAGAAAATAAGAAAAGCCGTGAACAGGGCAGTAGCAATTTTTTCGGACAACGATCCATTCGTCTTGCCAGAAAATCAGAAGTCTTGGAAAGAGAAGGTGGGAGCAGAAGTTATTGTGGAACATAACAAAGGCCATTTTAACGACGAGAGTGGAGTGAAAGAATTACCCTCCGCTCTTGAGGCCATTCTGAACATGAGATAAGTGAAAAAGTTTGTATACATTACTGTCGCTGTTACCGTTGTTCTCCTAGCTTTTTACCTTTTATACAAGCCAGAGGCCAAGATTACTAACTACCCATCTTCGGGTACTGATATTATTGCTTTCGGGGATAGTCTCGTTGAAGGTGTTGGTTCGACAGAGGATGGGGGATTTGTCAGGATGCTTTCACAAGATTTAAGAATCACCATTATCAATCTAGGAGTCAGTGGCGACACAACTCAAAGTGCCTTGAGTCGCCTCGGGCAGATTTCTAAATATAAGCCGAAAGTGGTAATTGTACTTCTGGGTGGTAATGATTTTCTGCAAAAGGCACCAGAAGAACAAATATTTAAAAATTTGGACCAAATAGTTGTCGCCATCCACCGCACTGGCGCAGTGATATTACTGGTGGGTGTAGAAGGGCATATTCTTACTAGTGGGCATGAGAAACTTTTTAGAGAATTAGCAGAAAGGCGCGGTACTGCCTATGTGCCAGATATTCTCGACGACATTTTTGGCCAGGACGACTTCATGTCCGATAATCTCCACCCGAACGATCGAGGCTACCGCATCATGGCCGACCGCATAAAACCAGTCTTAGAAAAGATGCTATAATGGTTCGATACAACTCACCATAAATATATGAATATGAAAAAAATGATTTGGTTCAAACTGCGTCTAGTCATGGGGCTTATTTTCCTCTGGGCGTTTGTTGATAAATTATTTGGTCTGGGTTTTGCTACTAAAAGCGAAAATTCGTGGCTAAACGGTGGTTCGCCGACTTCAGGATATCTTTTGAACGCTACACACGGGCCCTTTGCAGAATTTTTCAAAAGTTTGGCAGGAGTAGCGGTAGTTGACTGGCTCTTTATGGTGGGACTCTTGTTTGTCGGATTGACCTTACTTATCAATCGATTTGTCTCTTGGGGTGCGATAGCCGGTGGCGTCATGATGGCTCTCATGTGGCTTTCCGCTTTCCCACCTGCCAATAATCCTGTTCTTGATGAACACCTCGTGTATATTTTGGTGTTGGTCCTTCTGGCATATAGAAGCAAGGACAGTTAGTTCATGAAAAAATCTTTTTCTGTAATCACGGCGGTTATCGTTATCGTCGTCTTAACTGTTGTCGGTCTGACGATGTGGAAAAATAGTGAGAAAAATCTCACAGGTAAGGAAGATCTCATCCGTGTGGAAGCGCCGAAGGCAAATGCGGTGATTAAAAATCCTTTGGTCGTGAGGGGAGAGGCACGGGGCTACTGGTACTTCGAAGCCAGTTTCCCAGTCCGGCTTTATGATGGTGATGGTAGGGAAATTGCAGTCGGTATCGCACAAGCACAAGGGGACTGGATGACAACCGAGTTCGTACCGTTTGAAGGCAAACTTATTTTCTCCACGCCCGACCCCTCGACTAGCTCAGGGCAAACAGGCACTCTAGTTTTCCAGAAAGATAATCCTTCTGGCCTGCCGGAACACGATGATGAATTAAGAATCCCTGTCCGCTTCTTCTAGCCAAATCTGCTAAGGACTACCCTTAGGATATTGTCCACTTTTCAAAATCCTCTATTTTAATGTTTCGAAGGGTAGTCCTTGGGATAGAGTCCAGTAAAGATTTAATATCAAGGATTCCAGACTCGATCCGGTCCGGGTTTTTATCGGAGAGATCAGGATAACTGGAGTATTTGTATTCTAGTAAGAATTTCTGAGCCTGTTTATTATTTGTAATACCCCTCTCTTTCCATTTAGGTTCGATGATGTCAATGCAATTAAGGTGAATATAGCTGAATAAGTGGCGGAAATGAATATCATCGTCAACATGTACTGATCTGAACGGGTGTATAAATAGCGGCCCTGATCTTTTATATTTGATATTAAAATACATGGAGTGAGTTGTGAGAAGTCTGCTCATAAATTTACTGATCCCACCCTCTCTTATCTCTCGCACGAGTATGTGAAAATGGTTTGGCATGAGAGAGAAAGCTAAAATTGAAACTAGCGCATCCTCTCTGTTTTCTTGATAAAGATCAGGGATTTGTTTTCCTTTACGTTTTAAGAAATCACTTAAATAAAAGTTTTTTCTTTGGTTAAGGATATATAAAGAAGCAAGAAATCTTTCACAGTCCCTATTGTTTTGGAAGATGTTTCTCCTCTCCACACCTCGACTGAAGACATGATAATACTCACCTGTAACGAAGTTTACTTTTCTCTGCATATCAAGCAATTATAGCAAAAATCTGCTGAACCTGCTAAGGACTACCCTTAGGATTTGAGCCCTTAGGGTTTCAGCATCAAGGGAACCAAAAAAGACCCCAAGGGGGTCTTTTTTGGCTTAGTTAATTCCTCTCGCTCACACCTATGCCGGTGTTCCAGGCTTAGGTGCTGGTTTCTTGGGGTCCTCATTGACTACAATCTTCATATAATGACAAAAGATTAGCTACCCTAATAATTTTTAGCACCTAGCGATTATAGCATTGCCTAAGGATGGATATAAAAAAGAGAACATTTATAGAAATTATCAAGTAGGATCCCTTGGTAAATTAAGCCCAGTTCTAGGCTCTGCTCAACTCTCGGCGATATTTACTAAAACAGAGGGGAAGTTACCAGATAACGGCACGACCCCCACCCGCGCCCAGTTCCTTATAATGCAGAGTTTGTTTGATAGTATTAATAATCTCTCTCTTTAGGATTCTGTAAGAATCTAGTGGTATAATCGTCTACAGTATTGAGGTTATTAGTTATCAAAATAATTATGAAAAGGAAGTTACTTGCATCATTAACAAGCTTGGTTGTAGCCGGTTCTATGCTCGTGCCTATGATTGGCTCGGCGCAGTCCACTACCACTACAGCCCAGATCAATTCATTAACAGCGCTTATCCAGCAAATACAGGCCTTGCAGGCTCAAATTGATGCTCTGAAGGCCAGTCAGACCACTCTTCAGGCACAAATATCGACAGAATTCATCGCCTTTGTTACCAGTTTGAGCCTTGGGTCACGAGGAGATGCCGTGGCGGCTCTCCAGGCATTGCTTGCCGCTAATCCAAACATTTATCCGGAAAGTCTTATCACCGGATACTTTGGAAAGGCGACAGAAAGAGCGCTTCGACGTTTACAGAAGGAAAATGGTTTGGAGCAAGTCGGTCACGTAGGTCCCAAGACTCGAGCCCTGTTAAATAGACTCTTGAAAGATAATCCAATTGCTTTCGAAGATGACGATGACGATAATGCAACCAGCACAAATCGCAAAAGAGGAGAGAGTAGGCGACTGTGCGCCGCTGTTCCTCCGGGGCACCTCATCGCTCCGGGATGGTTGAAGAAACATGATGGGGTTAGGCCTATCGTTCCTGAATGTCAAACTCTGCCGAAGGGCATCGCACAAAAAGGTGACGACTGGAAAGCGGGGAGTACTACACCCGACACAGTGGCTCCATCTATTATGAACCTCTCGGCTACCACTACCGCCTCAACCACTGCTTCTATTACTTGGTCCACCAATGAGAAGGCTACTTCCACACTCTGGTATAGTATTACGACTCCTCTAAACACAGCGACCGCGACCAAAATAGAAAAGAGCACCTGGCAGACCTCCCATGCTTACAATCTCTCTGGACTGATAGCTTCTACCACTTACTACTATTTGGTAAGAGTTTCCGACAAGTGGAACAACACCACCACTTCCGCAGAACAATCCTTCACAACCTCAAATAATTAGTACTAGACATAAAATAGGTAAGTGCTAAAATGGCGGTATGAAGAAAATACCAGCCATTTTTAGCTTATTGGCCTTAACTCTTGCTCTGCCAGCTTCTGCCGCGTCTAAGGCTGACTTTACCCTGCCAGCGCAAGCGGTTGAAGTGACTCCCGGGCTCTATAGGCTAGGTAACGCTTACGATTTTGAAAGTGACTCGTTTGTGGAGGGTTATGCTTTCGTGCATAAAAATGGTCAAGCCAGGGCCAATGTAGTCAGAGGTCCCAAAGCTCCAAAATGTTATGCTGTCATGGCTACGGGAGCTAAGTGGAAGAACGTGGAGGATTGGGAAGTATTTCCGGGCGTGGGTCTCGACGGGACTTTCTTACTCGACAGACTGACTTATAGTATCAACACTTGGGAAACAGCCGCCGCTAATTCTAACATCTTGGGCGCAGGCAGTTTAGGTGTTGGACCTATTATTGACCCTTTTACTCTGGATAATGAAAACCAGGTATCATTCGGAGATTTAGATAGCGGTACTATAGCCGTAACCGTGGTTTGGGGAATTTGGGGTGGGCCAACTTTTAACCGTCAGATAGTAGCGTGGGATCAAATCTATAATACGGATTATCAGTGGTCTGACAGCGGGGAACTAAACAAAATGGATTTCTGGAATATTGCTATCCACGAACTCGGACACTCTATGGGGCTTTCTGATATCTACAATAGTTCTTGTTCCGAAGTCACTATGTACGGTTACGGTGAGTATGGTGAGACTAAAAAGCAGACTCTCGAACCTGCTGACATCACCGGTATAAACCTGCTTTATTAAATCCTTGCGCCATTTCTGGCTTTGTGGTATGAAGGTGGTAGAAATAGATTTATAGGCACTAATTTATTAATGAAAATGAATGCATATTTTGAAAAGTGGTCAGCGGTAATTCTCACCGCGAGTCTGGTGTTGGTTTCTGTTCTGCCAGCCTTCGCTTTCCCCAAGGTCGTAAATGCTGCTGCTAATTATGTAATTTCCGGTGCACTTACCGTAAATGGCCTGCAGGTTGATGCTGGTGGTATTGCTTCTGCGAATACTTATACAGGTCAAGGCACTGCCCAGTTCATATCTATTAGCTGGAATTTTGTTGGTAATGGAAGTACGTACGAAACTCTTGCTGACCATAACACATTAATCTTCTTAAATGGTGATAAGGGTCCTAATAAGACAATTCTTGATACACCATGGGATGCTTCTCATACTTACTCTGTTCCTGGTACTTACACAATTAGGGCGTTGATACATCATTCTCAACCAAGCGGAAATGAGTCAGGCGATCAAATTTTCACTCAAACCGTTGAGATTGAAACTCAATGTGATGATGATGCAGATAATGACGATGATGGATTGACTGACTACCCGGCAGACCCCGGTTGTGAGGGTGAGGACGACGATGATGAGTTTAATGCTCCACCACCAGTTTTAGGTTGTACTGATCCTGACGCTACTAACTTCAACCCAAATGCCACGCAAGACGACGGCTCATGCACTTACCCAGTTCCGGGTTGTACTAACCCTGTTGCTACCAACTATAATCCTCTAGCAACAGTGGATGATGGTTCGTGTGTTTTCCCTCCAGATCCAGTGCCGGGATGCACTGACCCTGACGCAATAAATTACAACCCTAACGCCACCACAGACGACGGCTCATGTACTTACCCGGTTTTGGGTTGTACTAATCCTAACGCCACCAACTACAATCCTCTAGCTACACCTGGCAATGCAGACGCTCAAAATTGCACATTCCCAGTTCTAGGTTGCACTGACCCTGAAGCTAACAATTACAATCCCACCGCCACAGAAGACGATGATTCTTGTACCTACAATCCAGCTCCAACAGATACAACCCCTCCGGCATCGCAGTTTGACAATAACCGCAGTCACGAAATTATTGAGACCGAATTACTCACTCTGTCCTTGACCGGTTCCTCGACTGATGACTTCCTGGGAATAAAATCAGGTGTTGATTCGGCTGAACTAAAAATATTTAAGATTGCTGACGATACTGTAGTTCAAAGTTCAAACTTCAACGAACAGTTTGAGCAAATGAGTTGCAGTAGCTCCGAAGGGCAAATACCGATTGAAATTGTGGCTCTAAGTCTGGTCAGCATTGATCCTCTTCCTTTAAACACAACTTGGTCTCACAATTGGACACCATCAAGGGGAGTATATTGTTTTGAGGTTAATGCAAAAGATAAGGCTGGAAACGAGGAACATACCGCCATAGCCGGACCTTTTGCTTACACCTTCACCCCACCACCTCCACCTCCACCACCTCTACCACCACCTCCTTCCGACTCTGGCCCTTCTAGCCGTAGCGGTGACTTCCGAGGATCGAGCGGGCAGGTTCTCGGTGCTTCCACAGTTCTCGGTGCTAGCTGTGGTCTCTACATGGACAAGTTTGTCCGCTCCGGTAGAACAAACGATGTTGAACAAGTTAAAAAACTTCAGACATTCTTGAACAAGTGGATGAACTCCGATCTTCCTGTCACGGGTTTCTATGGCCCCTTGACTCTCAAGGTTCTCAACGCCTTCCAAGAGAAGTACGCCAGTGAAATCCTCACCCCATGGGGCCTCTCTGGCCCGACCGGTATCGCTTACCTCACAACTCTTCGTTGGATTAACATGCTTGAGTGTCCAGATCTCGCGCTCCAAATTCCAGCTCTTATCGAGTGGTCTAGGAACCCAAACGCTCCTCGATAATAGGTATAATGGGTAGATGAGAAAGAGACTCAAAAATCATTTCATCCCTCACGAGGGGAATAACTACAAACCACACTCTGTTCGTGAGAGACATGTCGTCGGCATGGCTCTCTTGGCTGTGGCCATCTTCGGTTTAGCTTTCTCTATCAAGTCTCTCATCACCAGAAATCCGGACCTGCTCTCGGCGGTGATTACCGGAGTTTTGGTTGACCTGACTAATTCTAACCGCCTGGCTCAAAACATTAACCCGCTCACATTTAACCCAGTGCTCGCGGAGGCGGCTCAATTAAAGGCCAACGATATGGCCGAGAAGAGCTACTTTGCCCACACCAGTCCCGAAGGCAAAACTCCTTGGTATTGGTTCACAGAGAGTGGTTACAACTTCCTCTACGCGGGGGAGAATCTGGCAGTCAACTTCGTTGACTCCGAGGATGTGGTGCTGGCCTGGATGAATTCTCCGGGGCATCGGGCCAACATAGTCAATAACAATTTTACTGAAATAGGCATTGCTATGGCTTCCGGCAGATATAACGGCCAAGATAGTATTTATGTAGTGCAACTCTTTGGCCATCCAATGCCTCAAACGCAGAAAATATCTGAGGTTCTAGACGTCGAAGTGCTCGCCGAGAACAAAATGTTTATCGCGGTTAAAAATAATGACTATGTAGTTGCCGAGGAAACAGAAGTCTTTGACACCGGACTGGTCGCTGAGGCATCTGTTGTAGAGAAAGCCATTGCTTCGCCGAAAATGCTTTTGAAAACTATCTACGTCGTCATAGGTAGTATTGTATTTGTCTCACTTCTTCTCTTCCTCGCGTTTAAGCGCAGACGAGAGCACACCAAGCACGTGGTCTACTCCATCCTTCTTCTTATCCTTATCGTCGCTCTCTTCTATCTAGCCTCTGCCAAACTCTTCCCTCAAATCCTGGTCGAATAAAAAAGGGATTCAACATTGTCCCACCAACCATTGCCATTTAGGTCGCGTTTATCTGGATCGGTCTCAACACATTTTTCTATGGAAGTTTCGTCCTCAAGACAGATTCTCATGCTTAATACCTTGAGCGCGCCACCCAGGTCTCTGGTGAAAAAGAGCATAACCACTACTGGTCCATCTGTGTACATAATGATCTGACGCTCATCCGCTTGAATATGTCTGAAATCACTTAATTTAAAATAGCTTGCAATGTTGTAAACATTGTCCATCAGGGCGAAACACTCCGCTTCTTTCGCAGGATCATTACAGGTAGGTGATATTTGATATGAGATACTTCTCAAACCAGAAAGATCGTGTGCCTTGGCAAATTCAAGATAGTTCTGAAATGTCGTCCACGCTTCACGCGAAAGCGCATCAGGTATAGTTAGGAAAGCCAAGATGTCCAGAATTTCTTTATTCCCGCCCGACTGAATGACTTCAGTCGTTCGGGCGGGTTTTATATTATCTTCCCACCCGAAACCTCTATATCCCAACAAGAAAACTACACTGATAGCTAAAAGGGGGATCAAAATACCTTTTTGCCTATACATATTGTTTGATTATAGCAGAGTTCGTGTGATAAAATACTGAGACAATGATTCTTTTTGATCGTGTTTCCAAAGTTTATCCAGACAACTCTGTGGCTCTCGAGGAGGTCACTCTCTCTATAGAGCCGAAGGAGTTTGTGTCTATTGTAGGGCCGTCTGGTGCGGGCAAAACTACGTTGTTGAAGCTATTTTTAGCTGAAGAGAAGCCTACTTTAGGCGCCGTCTACTACGACTCTACTAATATCCATGCTCTCACTAAAAAAGAGATGGATGTCTTTAGGAGGAAGGTGGGGATGGTTTTCCAAGACTTTCGCCTCTTACCCAACAAAACAGTTTACGAGAATATTGCCTTTACTATGGAAGCGGCAGGCAGGACGGACGAAGAGATAGAAGCTGATGTGCCGCACGTCTTGGAGCTGGTGGACCTCTCGCCGAAGGTTTGGAACTTTCCTCGCGAACTCTCGGGAGGGGAGAAGCAGAGAGTGGCTATTGCTCGCGCTCTGGTCAACGAACCCCAAGTCATTATTGCGGACGAGCCGACAGGGAACCTCGATCCAGCCAATACTTACGATATCGTCCAAATATTGAAAAAAATTAACGATCTTGGCACTACCGTGATACTGGCTACCCACAATAAGGGTATAATTGACTTGTTGAAAAGACGCGTTATTGCCATGGAGCGTGGCAAAGTTGTTCGTGATGATAAATCTGGCAAATATTATGACTAGTAAAGAAATGTTTTGGGTGAAGCTGAAGAGAATTCTGCGCTCTGGTTTTTTTAATTTCTGGAGGGATAGCACAGTCTCTTTTGCCTCCGTTTTGGTCATGATGGTCACTCTCTTGGTGATCGGGCTCATCTCTTTTTCAAGCGCTATTCTCGACACCACTTTGGCGGAGTTAAGCAATAAGATAGACATCAATGTGACTTTCGTCACTTCGGCGAAAGAGGAAGATATTTTAAGTATCAAACAAACCTTAGAGTCTTTGCCGGAAGTGCTTCTGGTGACATATGTTTCGCGCGAGGAAGCTCTGGTCGCCTTCAAAGAACGGCACTCCAGCGATCCTTCTATCCTCGCCGCTCTCGAGGAACTGGGCGAGAATCCCCTCGGGGCAGTGCTCAATATCAAAGCGCGGGACCCTTCCCACTATCCTTCCGTAGCTGAATTCCTCGAGAGCGGCAACGTCCTTGCTTCCGGAAGCATCAATATCGTTGACCGTATCAACTACTTCCAAAACAAAGTGGCTATAGATAAGCTAACCCGAGTGATCTCGTCTGCTGATAGATTAGGATTTGCTCTCACCCTCTTTTTCGCGATTATCTCAGTTCTGATCGCTTTCAACACTATTCGTCTCACCATTTATATTGCTAGAGATGAAATCAGCGTCATGCGTCTGGTCGGCGCCTCAACCACTTACATCCGAGGCCCGTTCGTGGTGGTAGGTGTGATTTACGGAATAAGTGCAGGTATTCTAACCCTCTTACTTCTCTTACCCATCACTTACTGGCTCGGAGGGACTACTGAAGGGTTTTTTGTCGGTTTCAATATATTCTCCTATTATCTCCGGCACTTCTTGGAAATCGCCTCTATAATCATGGTCTCGGGCATCGGTATTGGCGCTCTATCGAGCTTTCTTGCCATTAGAAAGTACCTCCAGGTTTAAAAAGTAATCAACAGGTACCCTAGTTACCCAGATTTGATCAATGGTATACTTTATGGTGTAGAGTCTTTTATTTAAACTTAATCTATATGGATGAAATTCAACAATACACCGCTCTCATAAGTGAAATCATTAAGAAACAATCGGTAATCTTGGGTCCGGAGATTGCTATCTTGAAAGCCCGGAGCGTCAATGGGCTCATGGTGGACAATGACGGCAAGGTCACTGGAGTGGGCAATAATCCGAAAGAAACTCTCCAGAGTCTAGTCGACCAGTATGTCGAACTTTCCGGCCAGATTGTCAAGAATGCCCTCGGTTCAATCTTCGCCAAGTATCCTAATATAACAATTAATAAATAATTATATGAATATAGAAACACTTATTACTCTGGGTTACTACGTCTCGTCAATTGGCTACCTCGTTGCCACTTTAGTAACCTTTGATGCCGTTCGCAAATCGGGGACCTCTGGTCTCAAAAATGTTCTCATGTATCTCTTTATCGGAACAGGCATCTTCTTCGTCATCACCATCTTCCAGAAGTTGGGCGCAGATTTCTTCGGGATTACGGACGAGTCAGTGGACATCTGGTGGCACGTCATGTTCTACCTAGCTATGATCTCATACTACTTTGGATTTAAAGCTTTGGTTCGTCTAGGAAGCACAGAGAACGCCACCGTGGCGACAACTTCTGTTGCTGGCAAAACATGGGGAATCTTCTCACTACTTGTCCTTATTGTTGTCTTCATCATCCCAAGTCAAGCAGAGCCATTAGTCAATTCCTACGTATCCTCACGCTTCGGAGAGCTCGGAGCGCACCATTTCCTCGCCTTCATCATAGCTGGAGTAGTGGGGGCATACCTTTTCAGCGCCAAAGTTTTTCTTGGCCAGATTGGTCGCGCTATTGCTGCCCCTATGATCATCGCCATCTGGGCTCTCTGCGTCCAACATTTCTGGGAACTACTGACTGAAAGTTGGAAAGTGATTGCACTGACTAGCGACAAGATCGAAGGTGTGGAGAAAATATTCCTCACTATCTCGGCCATCTCTGTTATCTACGCCGCCTCACGTCTGAAAGCCTTCTCAAAGACTCAGTAAATAATGATTCTAACAGTTGCATCCATCCTTCTTGCTGTCGGGGGTGTGTCCGTTAGCATCTACTTCGTCATCAAGGACCATAAGGCCAAAGTTGTTCTGGTCAAGAAAGAACAAGACATCTCAAGAAGGATGTATGAGTTGGCTATTCTCAAGGAACTTGGTGATCGTATCGGGTATTCTCTTGATGTCCAGCAGATTATCGACATCATCATCAACTCCCTGCATCAGTTTATAGATTACTCCGCCGTTTCCTACATGCTTTTGGGGCCAGAAAAGCTCATTTTCAAGATGCATTTGGAAAGATCTGTGCATCAAAGGTTTGTCAATGACATCAGAGACAGAATGCTCGGCTCGCTCTCGGCGCTTCTCGACAGGGAGTTCAATAAGAAAGATGTAAAGGAAATTATTTCCGGCGCTATTATCATCGAAGAATTGAACGACCCCGTGCGTTCCTTTTTTAACATTCCTCTTGTCATTGATGAGAAAGTGGTCGGTGTCTTGACTGTCGCCGATACCAAGTCTGGACTCTATAAAGAAGAGGAAATGACTATCCTGTACAAGATTATCCAGCAAGCTTCCAAAGCGGTCACTAGTTTGCAAGGCGTGGTCAAGACGGAACAAGCCAAAGTTAATGCCATGGTGGAAAGTATGGCCGACGGAGTAGTGATGACGGATGTTGATTACAGAATCATGGTTTTAAACCCGAGTGCCAGAGCCATTATCGGTTTGCCGAGGAAGGAGAGTGTCACTATTTTCGATTTTATCGACAACTTGGAAGGGAAGTTCGATATTAGAGGCCGACTGGAGGAAAGCGTGAAATTGAACAAACCCTTCAAGTCGGAAGAAGTGCTGATCAGGGATAAGTTCTATAAAATCTTTGTCTTCCCGGTAAATACCGAGAGGACTAATGAGGCCAATGAGAAAGAAGTGGTGGGAGGGGTGGTTATCTTCCACGATGTAACCGCGGAAAAGTCGATAGAGCAGATTCGGGAACAGTTTACCTCGATGATTGTCCACGAATTGCGCACCCCGCTCTCTGGTATAAATAAAATCAGCGAACTTCTACGTGATGGCCAACAAAAAATCGAGAAAAAAGATTTCGATGAGTACATAAGGCTGATCAACGCCGACAGTACTGGCATGCTCGAGCTTGTCAATGACATATTGGATATCGCCAAACTCGAAGCCGGGAAGTTCGAAGTGAAAAAAGAGCCTACCGATGTGAAGAAAGTGGTGGACAATCGTCTGGAATTCTTCAGGCCTAGTGCCAATGACGTTAAGTTGAATCTAGAGGTAGTCTATGATGCCGAACTGCCGAGCTTTGTAGCAATAGACCAAGCTGGTATAAAACAGGTATTGAACAATTTAATTTCAAACGCTCTTAAATTTACCAAAGCCAACGGTTCGGTCCAGATTCTCGTAGTGCACCACAAGGCTGGTATGAAAATTAATGAAGAGTTTGCCAGACTCCCGGCTAAGACGGTCGTGCCTTTCCCAGAAGAGAAGTTCATAAACATGCCAGAATCCATAGTGGTGGCTGTTGCAGATACCGGTTCTGGTATCAATGCCAGTGAGATAAAGGATTTGTTCAATAAATTCAAACAACTTGACAATAAATCTGAAACAGGTGTCAAGGGTACCGGGCTGGGTCTCGCTATTGTAAAGGGGATAGTGGAAGCGCATAACGGCTCGGTGGGGGTGGTATCGGAAATCGGGGTTGGAAGCCTATTCTTCTTCGTGATACCATTACAGTAATCATGAAAAAGATTTTAGTTATTGACGACGACGAAACGTTTCAGAAAGCAATAAGTACTAAGTTAGAATTGTTGACGTATCAAGTTGTCCTTGCTTCAGATGGCGAAGAAGGGCTATCTAAAGCTGTGACAGAAAAACCAGATCTGATTCTCTTAGACATCAAGATGCCTAAGCTTGATGGCCTAGCTTTTCTCAAAAAGCTTAGAGCCAATGAGGGTGGGCTAAAAATTCCCGTCATCATTACCTCAAACTTATCTTCGATAGATAAAATAAGTGAAGGAGTCTCTCTTGGCATCAAGGGGTATATCTTGAAATCTAACGAAACTCTGGATACCATTACTAAAGAAATAGCCGCGGCGCTAAATACTTGAAATATGAAAAAAGTTCTTCTAATAGATGACGACGAGGTATTTCTTAAAACGGTGATTGACGCTTTATCGGCTGAAAACTATGAAGTTATAACAGCAAAAGATGGGGAAGAAGGCCTTCAGATGGCAAAAAAGAAAAAGCCCGATCTGATTTTACTAGACGTTTTATTGCCGCAGATTGGAGGAATGAATTTCCTTAAAATAATAAAAGAGGACGAGGAATTAAATAAAATCCCTGTGCTTGTCGCGTCAAATTTGACCAGTATGAGTCACGTAGAAGAAGGGGTAGCTCTCGGCGCTCGTGGTTATATTATTAAATCTGATGAATCCTTGAAGACTATTGTTGACACTGTCAAATCTATAATACCAATATGAATCCAGTTAGAAGTTCAACATACTCGAGTTATAATGATAGAGTTATTATTAATAAACTTCTAACGGGATGAACAATAAACTTGCGCTGAGTGTAGTTATCGTCTTAATCTTGGGAGGTTTTCTATTTTTTATGAATAGGGGGGAGGCTCCGACTGAAATCGAGGAAGTGAGGGAGACAAATACGACTACGGTAAGTGTGAAAGAATTTACCATCGACGCCGCTCCATACTCCTTCACCCCCAATACTATATCGGTGAATTTGGGAGATACGGTCAAAATTACTCTGAAAAATACCAAAGGCACTCACGACCTCAAGATTGATGAGTTTGGTGTCGCTACACGCACGCTCAATGTCGGAGAGGAACAGACTATCACTTTCGTAGCGGATAAGTCAGGCACATTCGAATACTATTGTTCAATCGGTAATCACCGCGCTATGGGTATGGTCGGCGCTCTGACTGTCCGCTAACTTCAAGATAAGGACCACCTGTCCTTACCAAAGGAAGACAAGAGACATACCTATTCTTACAACTACCGGAGCCCATAATTGTTTTGTGTCCATGTGTGTAAATTATAACAGAAACCTCGCACCCACTGGGAGCGCGAGGTTCCCAGCATGATGCGAGATTGATTCAGGAGATGGACTTGATGCGCAGGTAAGCGCAGAGTTCATGTTCCAACGCACACTCCATTCCTTCGGAAAGCGCTTCGAACTCGACTGTGTCGCCGACCTTAAGCTGGCGAAATTGCTCGATGTCTGGGTGGCCAGGGCGAACCGGGAGGATGAATATCCAATTACTCCATGACACATGCTTGAATTGCACAGCCACCCAACTGCTTCCGTCTTTGTCAGTCTTGGCGAAATGTTTCTCGACTTGCCAGAGGCTCAAGGCAACCTTCTTGACGTTCTGGACGTCTCCACTCTTTGCCGACCGAGACCAACGCTTCTGGTTAATGAGAATCCAGAGAACTAGCCCCACCAGAATGGTGAATCCGACGGCTACTGACCAGAAGATTCCGGCAGGGGTATCCCGAACGAGACTGGCCATGCGCTTCTGACCCTCAGGTGGCATGCTCTGAATGAGATAGAGCTGAAATCCCATGAGCCCGCCGAGCAAGATCATTGTCCCAATAAGTCTCAATTTCTGCCACATACTTGTCTCCTGCTACTTAAGGCGTAGCTACCAATAGATCTGTCTACGACCAAGCTAACATGCTTAACTTGACTTATCAACATGAACTCGTCAACCTGCCAGGTTGACGAGTTAGGGTAGCTTGTTCTTATTTATAATAGGCGGTAGTATTGGTTCGTATGCAAAATATCAAAACAAACCACATATATATTGCTATTGCGGTCGTCGTTGTTATTATTTTGGGATTCGTATTTTGGGGCGGAGATGAGGCTCAAGAAGTTGAAGATCAGATTGTCGACACTTCTACCAGCACTCCTACAAGCACACAAACTACAAACCGTCCCACAAGTTCGGGCAGTACACGGAGACCGACTCCTCCTCCAATCGAGACTCCAATTCAGGAGCCAGTCCCAAGTATTCCCTCGGCATCTAGCCTCGATGGCTCGATATTTCGAATGACTTCATACAACGGTGTGGCTCTCCCTACAGATTCGAAATACACACTCTCTTTTGAAGACGGTATATTAAGTGCCAAGTTCTGCAATAGCGTGAGCGGTAACTTCGTTCTGGATGGAAACTTGCTCAAGGCCAACAACTTAATCGGTACTATGATGTATTGCGCTACACCTACTAACCTTATGGAGATTGAGAGCACTTTCGTCTCGATGCTTAACTTCGGCGCCATCCTCTATCAAACCGGTAACAAAATCATCCTAAGTTACTCCAAAGGTACGGTAATGGTCTTCACCGGGTTCTAATATACGGTTTTAATTTAAGTCGGAGTTTGAATAATCATTAATTTTCCTGTATTGTTTGCGTATTGCCGGTTCGTCTAATGGTAGGACATCGCCCTCTGGAGGCGAGTATTGGGGTTCGAGTCCCTGACCGGCAGTAATACGATTTCATCTATATTTTAAGCCATATTTTTAAGTTTTGTACTAAATACACGCGGCCGCAAGTATTTAGTACTTTATGGAGGTTCTTTAGTATTTATTAATATTTGCTATAATCAATTTTATGGAAACAAAAAGATTATATAGAAGTCATACTAACAAGGTTCTAGCCGGTGTTTGTGGGGGCTTGGGAGAATATTTTGGCATTGATCCTGTTTTGATACGACTCTTCTGGCTTCTGGTAGTTATTTTCAGCGGTGTGGTGCCTGGTATCATAGCCTATATCTTCGCCATATTTATTGTTCCTAAGAGGAGTTAGTGTCTCTGTGCTAAAATCATTTGAATGAAGAACGGGCGACATAAATACATCTTTGTCGTAGGCGGAGTGATGTCAGGAGTTGGCAAAGGTATTGCCACTTCTTCCATCGGCACCATCATCCAATCAAAGGGTTTCAAAGTCAGCCTCATCAAGGCTGATCCTTATTTAAATGTAGACGCTGGCACCATGAATCCCGTAGAACATGGAGAGGTATTCGTCCTCGACTCTGGTCTTGAGACCGATCAGGACATGGGTAATTATGAGCGTTTTACCAATATGGATATGCCATCTGAAAACTACCTGACAAATGGTATGGTTTTCAAGCACGTCATCGATAAGGAGCGTGCTCTAGGTTATAACGGCAAGTGCGTAGAGCCGGTTTACCACATTACTGAGGAAATAATGAACCGCATTGAGCGTTCTGTTAGGAAAACGGACGCCGACTTCACCATATTTGAAATAGGGGGCACTATCGGTGAATATCAGAACGCCATTTTCCTAGAAGCCGCTCGTCTTTTGAAAATTCGTGTGCCAGAAGATGTAATGTTTGTAATGGTCTCTTATCTACCCGTGCCTGGGAAAATTGGTGAGATGAAAACCAAATTGACTCAAAACGCCATCCGCCAACTCAATTCATATGGAATTCAACCGGACATAGTTATTGCCAGAAGTGAAGTACCTATTGACCAGAAGCGCAAAGAGAAAATAGCTCTAGCAAACGGCGTCTCAAGCAGAGACATTATTGCCGCGCCAGATATTGAGAGTATCTACGATGTGCCAATTAATTTCGAAAGAGATGGTTTGAGTGAGAGAATTTTGAGCCATTTTGACATTAAGCCAAGGAAGAAAGATTTGGTCCAGTGGCATAAATTTGTTTCTAAGACAAGGACAGCTAAAAGGGAGGTTAAGATCGCTGTAATAGGGAAATATTTTGACACTGGAGACTTCGTACTTGCAGATGCCTATGTCTCAGTAATAGAAGCAATTAAATTTTCTGCCTATTGGCAGAACAGGAGACCTAAACTAACTTGGATCAATGCTAAGGAATATGAGACTGGCAAACGCAAGGTAAGTGAATTGAAAAAGTTTGACGGTGTGATAGTGCCCGGCGGCTTCGGTTCCTCTGGTGTAGAAGGTATTATCAGCGCAATCAAATTTGTCAGAGAAAATAAAATCCCATATCTAGGACTCTGTTATGGTATGCAACTAGCGATTGTAGAATATGCTCGATCAGTCGCAGGTTTGAAAGGTGCTCACACGACAGAGGTTGATAAAGATACTAAATATCCAGTTATCGACGTAATGCAAGAACAGAAAGATAAGATAAAGAATAATAATCTTGGTGGAACCATGCGTCTAGGAGCTTATCCGGCAGTGCTTAAGAAGAAGACCTTGGCTCACGAGGCTTACAGAGCAGACAAAGTTTATGAAAGACATAGACACCGCTTCGAAGTAAACCTTGAATATGTCAAGAAGTTAAGTGATGCCGGACTAGTTTTTTCCGGGGTTTCGCCAGACGGTAGATTATGTGAGATTGCTGAACTGCCTAAGAAAACTCATCATTTTTTCTTAGCGACACAATTTCATCCTGAATTTAAGGCTCGACCTCTCAACCCGCACCCACTATTTACTGCTTTTATTAAGGCAGTATCTAAAAGAAAAGGCTAATTCTACGCAATCTATTTTATCGAGTATCTCTGATAGACAAACTTTCTCGGAGGCCGAAGAAAATAATAACGACTAAGACAAAAAATATCTTTTCAAAAGAGAAGAGATTTAAGGTTAGCGAACCCACGACTGCTCCCACAATAAATCCCGCTGGCCTAGCCAATCGAAAGATACTTATGAGCCTGGTATCTTCCGCCCTCACGTGTTTGAAGAAATAGCTCTCGGTTGTAACCTCGATGAGACTAGCTCCCACGCGAGAGAGGAAAAGGATCGCAGTCCAGAGGATAACCACTGGTCCAAGATACGGCATGGAGAAAGTAGCGGCCCCCATGATCAGGAAGCCGATGATCATAAGCTCTTTTTCTCCTATAAAGCGGTCCGCCAGCTCGCCTACAGGCCACTGGAAAATAACAAAAGGCAGGAGCATGATGAAAAACATAATGCCCAGAGTCTCCCACTCGAAGCCGATCACCGAGTGCAGATAAACCGGCACATAAATAATCATGAGGCCGAAGAAGGACTCCAGAACGAGCTTGGCTAGAGTAGCGTGACGTAAGCCCTTAGTCCTCCACCAGAGATTAAATGGTAGGAGTGAGTGATAACGATGTAGCCCGTGCCACTTAGGCGTCTTGGATTTGAACGATAATAGGGCTAATAAAATTGATGGTAAGAGTAGGAGGGCGGCCGCTATATAGATGGGTCTAAGGGTAGGCCCTTCTACCAAAGTAGCCGTTACCAGAGGGCCAAGAGCTATCCCGATGTTAATGATTGTCAGATAAATACCACGAATTTCCCCAGTCTTGGTATCCGTTGATAATTCTTCAAGAACGATGTCGAGGTAATAGTAGATGACGAAGATGAAGCTTGAGTAAGCGAGGAACGAAAAAACTATCACAGAAACAGTAGAGGCGAAGGCGAGTCCCAGGGTCGAGAGTAGAGATAGACACAATAAAATAAGGAGCAGTAGACGTTTTCCAAACATCTCGATCAGTTGTGGGGCAAACAAGAACAGGATGATATTGCCGACTGCACCGGCGAGAAACAACATGCTGACTACGTTTAGCTCAAAGAAGCTACCTAAGAGAGATGAATTGACATAGAGGATAGCGCCATAGTGGATCGAGAGGAAAAGGGTAGAGACAAAGATAGAGCCGAATCGCATCATACGCCTAGGATAACGGGAATGACTATTGGTTTCTTGGCAGTGCGTTGGAAGAGGAAGCGGGAGACGTCTTCGGTCACGGCATTTTTGGCATAATCAAAATTGATAGGATTCATGCCGACAGTAGTAGATTCTATGGAACGCTTAATGACAGAGCGTGCTTCGGAGAGAAGTTCCTGCGATTCTCGTAAATAAACAAATCCTCGGGCAATGATATCTGGCGATTTCTTAAGCCGACCAGTGCGGACATTGATGAGAGCGATGATGACGAAGATGCCGTCTTCTGCCAACATTTTCCTATCTCGGATCACCACTTCCGAGATATCACCAATAGAGAGGCCTTCTACTACCATGTCATCCGACGGAGCTTTTTCCGGCAGTTTGACGAACCGAGTGCCTTTATCTTGAATCTCAATAATACTGCCATTATCCGGAACAATGATGTTCTCTCGCGGGCAACCTAGGTTTGCCGCCAGTTCGGCGTGCATCTTGAGTCTGAAATGACTGCCGTGAACAGGCATGAAATATTTATAAGGAATCTGTTTGTGCACCCACTCAAGTTCGCCGCGTTTGCCGTGTCCCGAGGTATGCACGTCGGAATCCAGGTAGGTGATAATTTTTGCATCATGGCGGAATAAATTATCTTTGAGTTTCTCTACCGCCTTGTCATTACCGGGAATGACAGAAGAAGAAAGAATGATCGTATCAGAGCGCTGTAAACGAATAAACTTGTGAGTCTTGTTGGACATGCGCATCAGGGCGGCGAATTCCTCGCCCTGGGCACCAGTGGCTACCATCAATATTTTATTGGGCGGGTATTTCTCTATATCTTCGATAGGAACGATGTGGTCAGTTTCTACAAGATTCAAGTGTTTAATAATCTCGACATTGGTTTTCATACTACGGCCCTCTATCAGAACTTTTCTGCCGTAGCGTTTAGCAGTTTTTAAGAATTCCACGATTCTTTCAACTTGAGAGGCAAAAGTGGCCAGGATGACTCGGCCTGGCGCGGTGGCTACGATAGAGTCTATGTTTTTCAAAATGGAGGTTTCCGACGGAGAGAAGCCACTCTTGTCTATACCAGTTGAGTCCATGGTGAAGAGGAGGACCTTGCGATCTTTAAACATTTTGTACTGCTCCACCTCCTTCTCTGCCGGTACTCCATTCTCGTTCTCTACGCGGACATCACCCGTGTTGACGATGTCTCCGTAAGGAGTTTCTATGATAACGCCCGTCGAATCTGGGATAGAATGAGTCAATCCGAAAAAGCGCACTTTGAGATCAGGGGTAATGGGAATAGATTTGTCACTGGCTTCGACAATTCTAATATTGAGCGGCGGCAAGTGGGGGAACTCCACTTGACGCTTCTGGATGAGCAAAGCGCCGAATTCTCTGGTATAAATCGGCGGGTTGCCAAGTCGAGTGATAAGATAGGGGATGCCTCCGATGTGATCTAGGTGTCCGTGAGTGATAACTAAAGCGCGAATGCGGTCCTTGCGGTCTTCAAGATACTTTATATTCGGCAGAATGTAGTCAACACCCGGAGTATCGTCGTCAGTGAACTGAATACCGGCGTCAACGACGATAATATCGTTTTTGAACTCAATAACCGTCATATTTTTGCCGATCTCTTCCACGCCGCCGAGTGGAATAATGCGAATACTATCTCCCAATGCGGGGATGATGTCATGGGGCTTTTTGGCCGCGATAGGAGCATTAGTCCTCCTATGGGTATTTTTATGTCGCAGACCGCTCGTATAAGTGTTGCTCATTTTAATCTATAAATATTTTCCAAACTCTGTCTGTTTCTATATACCAATCTCCGATACCTAGGAATCTATCTTGAGAAACTGTCAGGGAGTCCAGATTAACCGCTTCAATCTTTCTCGGCACGATATAGAGAAACCTAGGAGTGTAGAGAAAGACTGCTGGCACATCGGCCTCTAATTCTTCGGCAAAGGACTTGTAATTCTTCTCTATCACTTCTGGATCGCTCGAACTTCTAGCATCATCTAGGAATTTATCAGCGCGATTGTTGGCATAAAGAGAGATGTTCAGTCCCGGGTCTGTTCTCTGTGATGAATGCCAAAAAGGGTAGAGATCAGCGTCCCTTCCCACCACTTCACCGAAAAGAAGAGCGTCGAAATTTCTCGGACGGATGACGTTCTGGTTCAAGTCTCCTGTCTCAAAGACAAGAATGGAAACCTTAGCGCCGAGCCTACCCCACGCTAGGGCAAGTTCATTGGCCACCGCTCGGAGCTCTGGAGCGTCACCAGTAGAGATCGAAAACGACAAAGCTATTGTAGCAGAACCACTCTTTTTTTCCAAGACCCCGGTTTCTGAATTCTCTTTCCAGCCTGCTTTAGCCAGTACTTCTTTAGCCGCCGCTATCCTATCTTCGAAAGACAAGGTCTCTTTCCTTTCGCTGGCCCACGAGTAAATGCCGGCCGGCAGAGGGCCGTCAATCGCGGTAGCATACCCGCCTAAAATTTCCTCAACGATTTTTTCCTTTGGACTGGCTATATCAAGCGCCCGGCGCACCTCCTTGTTTAAAAGCACTTTTGATTGATTTTGGTTGAAGAAGACGGCGAAAACCCGCGGAAGCGGGGATGAAAGGATGTGCGAGCCACCTGTTTCCAGTTCAAATATCTTCTCCGGCGAGACACCGCTTAAGCTTTCTATCACTCCTCCATTGTAAGCATCAATAAGGAGAGTCTCACTCGGATAGAACTTGAAAATTAAGCTCTTTATAAACGGCCTTTTATTCAAACTGTTTTCGAACGTGACCAATTTATAAAAGTCCGGAATACCGCCAGAATTTCTTTCGACACTCTCCACTTTATACGGCCCGGAGCCGATAGGCAGGGTATTAAACTGGCTGAAGGAAAATTCGTCCTCTGAAACATTTTTCCAGATATGCTTAGGCAAGATTCCGACCGACAAGTTATAAATAAAAGGAGTATAAGCTTGCTTGATGGTAAAGGAGACTGTCAGTTCGTCAATCTTCTCTACCACGACTCCGTTCCAGTTGCCTCTCTTGGGGCTTTTGATAAGAGGGTCGACGATTTTCTGGATGGTAAAAATGACATCTTCCGCCGTCACTGGCGCGTTATCGTGGAAACGGGCGTTCTCGTCTATATGAACTGTATAAGTACGGCGATCTTCGGAGATAGAAATCTCGCTAGCGAGATCATTTTCTATTTCTCCAGTAGGGGTGATGCGGATTAGTCCGGAGTAGATGAGAGCGACTAAGTTCTTGTCTGCTTCTGAGATAGCGAGAACTGGGTTTATGAATCTGGGATTACCGACCACCCCTTCAGTGAGAGTACCGCCTTGAGTGGGTACCTCGACAAGGTAAGCGTTATTTACTTTCCAAACTAAAGTGATGCCGGAGAGGATGAAAATAGAGACAAAGAAATAAAAAACAGTTTTCTCCGCTATGGTAAAGGAGCGCAAGATCTTGCGTATCGAATGTTCCTTTGGAATTCTGAAGCGTCTCAAGAGGAGAGCTCGCAATTCTTTGTAATTCATCCCGTTAGAGGTTTATTTGTACTTTAGCGATTGAGAAGAAGGTTTGCGAAAGCCGATAGGGCAAAGAGGACGGCAATTACTATGGTAGCGTTGAAAAGGGTTTTTTCAAAACCGCGACGCATAAAGTGTCCTCCGGTGGAACCATCACCACCAAAAGCGGAGCCTAAACTTCCCTCTGAGCGTTGGAGAAGCACCCCAACTATGAGAAGAAGGCTAAGGACAATCTGAATGTAAGGAAGAATCTGAGCCATGACCTGTACCAAATTATAGTAACACGATTTATGCCGACAGCGCAATAACACCAAATTTGACTTCTCGAACTTTTTGCATATAATGTGCGGGCAATATGAAAAAAACACACGTAAAAAGAAAGGCTGAAATTAGGCCTTTTGGGGATAGGGTCTTAGTCCGTCCGTTTACGGAAGATCAGGTGAAAGGAAATAAGGGGGATCATTACGGAATTATCATTCCGGACACAGTTTCGAAAGAAAAATCAGCTCAAGGGAAAGTGTTGGCAGTGGGAGAGGGGAAGTGGGTTGAGGGTAAGTTGGTACCCGTTCGGATCAAAGTGGGTGAGACAGTCGTATTCTCTAAATACGGCTACGATGAGATCGAACAGAATGGTGAAGAACTCTATCTGCTCAAAGAGGAAAATATTCTCGCGGTAATCAAATAATACTATGTCCAAACAAATTCTTTTTAATCAAGAGGCTCGCAAAGCTCTTAAAAGAGGGGTAGATAAAGTTGGAAATGCCGTCAAGATTACTATAGGACCACGAGGTAGGAATGTAGTTTTGGACAAGGGTTACGGCGCACCTACAATCACTAACGACGGCGTGACTATTGCCAAGGACATCACTCTGAAGGATAAGTTTGAAAATATGGGTGCCGAGATTGTTAAAGAAGTGGCATCGAAGACCAATGACACCGCCGGTGACGGTACAACCACCTCGGTCATTATCACCCAAGCACTTGTTGAAATAGGTTTCAAGAAATCTCTAGTAGGTTCGAACTCTATGGGTATCCGTCGAGGTATCGAACAAGCGAGTAAAGACGCTATCGAGACCCTGAAGAAAATAAGTAAGCCGATCAAGGCTGATAACGAGGTTAAGCAGGTGGCGACCATTGCCGCCGAGTCGTCGGAAATTGGCGCCATCATCGCCGAAACTATTAAGAAAATTGGCAAGGACGGCGTGGTGACGGTTGAGGAGTCCCAATCTTTCGGTGTCGATTCAGAAATAGTCGAAGGACTCGAGTTTGATAAGGGTTATATTTCTCCTTACATGATCACCAATACTGAACGGATGGAAGCAGAGTATCGCGATCCGGCTATTTTGGTCACGGATAAGAAAATTTCAGTTATTAAAGAAGTTTTGCCTCTACTTGAGAAACTGGCAGCCAGTGGCAAGAAAGACTTGGTGATTATCGCGGAAGATGTTGACGGGGAAGCGCTGACGACTTTTGTAGTCAATAAACTCCGAGGCAGTTTCAATGTCTTGGCTATCAAGGCTCCCGGATATGGAGACAGGAAGAAAGAAGTTTTAGGAGATATTGCCGTAACCATAGGGGCGAAAATGATTTCAGAAGATCTCGGTATTAAATTTGAAAATGCGGAGCTCTCAATGCTTGGTCGAGCCTCACGCATCGTCTCGACCAAAGACAATACTGTCATCGTTGGTGGTAAGGGCAAGAGGTCAGAGATCCAAGCTAGAGCAGAGAGTCTACGCGCCCAGAGAGAAACTGCTTCCAAGTTTGATTTAGACAAGCTGAACGAACGCATAGGCAAATTGACTGGCGGTGTAGCAGTCATTCGCGTTGGTGCCGCTACAGAAACAGAAATGAAATATCTTAAGTTAAAAATTGAAGATGCAGTGAACGCTACTAAAGCGGCTATCAGTGAGGGTATCGTGATTGGTGGTGGCTCTGCCTTAGCCAAAGTCTCTAAAAAGCTGGAAGGGAAATATCGGGAGTCAAAGGAAGCAAAGATGGCCCACGAAAACGCCGAGGCCGCAGAATTCGCCGCCGGTTATATGGCAGTCGTTGAAGCGCTCAAAGAACCTCTTCGCCAGATTGCAAAAAATGCCGGCAAAGAAGATGGAGTAGTACTTGCCGAAGTGCTCAAAGGACATACGAACTCCGGTTATGATGCGCTGACTGACACCTTCGTCAATGATATGTTCGAAGCCGGTATCATTGATCCGCTCAAAGTGACCAGATGCGCGCTTGAAAACGCTTCTTCAGCCGTCGCTATCCTCCTCACTACCGAAGTAGCTATAGCAGATGAGCCGGAACCCAAACAGGAAAAGGGCCACGACCATGGTGGTGGAATGGATTACTAAAAGTGTTACAATATCGGTATGTCAGCAACATTTATCGTCTTAATTATTATTGGTTTAGTTCTGGTTTGGATTATTTTCGCTTATAACGCTTTTATCCGAGTTATTAACAGAGCCAAGGAAGCCTGGGCGGATATAGATGTTCAGCTCAAGCGTCGTTACGATCTCATCCCTAACTTAGTTAATACTGTGAAAGGTTACGCCCAACACGAATCCAGCGCCTTTGAGAATGTGACTAAAGCTCGTTCAACCGCCATGGGTGCTGGCAATATCGCAGAGAAGGGTAAGGCGGAGAATATGCTCTCCGGAGCCCTCAAGTCCATTTTCGCCATAGCGGAAGCTTATCCGGATTTGAAAGCTAACCAAAACTTCTTAGAACTTCAAAGAGAACTTTCTGATACTGAAAATAAGATTCAAGCAGCTCGCCGTTTCTACAACACCAATGTCCGAGACCTTAATACGAAGATAGAATCTTTCCCCAACAATATTATCGCCAGTTTCTTCCACTTTCTAACCATGGAATTTTTCCAGTTAGAAGAAGCTGCCGCGAAAGAACCGGTGAAAGTAAGTTTCTAGACCTGCCTGCCGGCAGGCAGGTGCCTAAATTATGAACCTCTATACTCACCAGGATAGCAATATCTGGAAGACTTGGGTGTTGATGACACTCTTTTTCTCCTTAATTATTGCGCTGGGATGGGCCATCTCTCTCTTCTATAACGATGTGACTATTCTCTATATCGCTGTTTTCGTTGCCATCTTCGCCAACATCTTCTCCTACTGGTTCTCCGACAAAATAGTGTTGAGGATTCATAAAGCCAAGCCTGTCACTAGAGAGGAGTACTTTAACCTCTGGAATGCAACGGAGAATCTTTCCATCACAGCGGGACTGCCGATGCCCAGACTGTTTATTGTAGAGGATAGCGCGCCAAACGCCTTCGCCACTGGCCGTAACAAAGAGCATGCTGTAGTTTGCGTCACGACGGGCTTGCTACAAATTTTAGACAAGAATGAATTAGAGGGAGTGATTGCTCACGAGCTCTCCCATATTGGCAATAGAGATATGTTACTCTCAACCGTAGTGGTGGTCATGGCTGGCTTTGTGGCACTGCTTTCTGACCTATTTTTGCGTTCGCAAGTGTGGGGCTCTGGTCGTAGCCGCAACAATAACGCCGGCGCATTTCTCTTATTAATTGGACTAGTTTTAGCTATCTTGACTCCTCTGGCTGCTACTCTCATCCGTCTGGCTATCTCTCGTAAACGCGAGTTTCTAGCCGATGCTTCGGGAGCGCTTCTGACTCGTTATCCAGAAGGACTAGCGAGCGCGTTAAAGAAAATTAGCTTAACTTCCATACCAATGCGTTCTGCCAATAATGCCACCGCGCACCTCTTCATCGCCAATCCTTTCGGCGCAAAGGTTTCCGGTTTCCACAAACTCTTCATGACTCACCCGCCTGTTGAAGAGAGAATTCGTGCTTTAATAAAGCAGTTATGATAGATAAAGATAAGCGCATAGAAGAACTTGAAAAACTGGTCCATAACCTGGAGAAGGACCTGATCCATGATCCACTTACTAGGCTCAAGACCCGCGCTTTTTTTGAAGAAGAATTGAACGTTTATCTTGAGATCATCACCAACAACAAAGAAGGTCAGCGCAAAGAGTGGTTTGGATTTAAAAATGTCAGTATCATCTTTTTTGATATAGATCATTTCAAAAAGGTGAACGATACCTATGGGCATCACATAGGTGATGCAGTTTTATCGAAAGTAGCTGAGACAATCCAAGAAAGTTTACGGGCGGGGGACACTGTCGCCCGCTGGGGTGGGGAAGAGATGGTAGCGTCTCTCTTGGGAGCCGATGCAAGAGACGCTGTAGCTAAGGCCAATGAGATTAGAGAGAAAGTAACCACTCTAACCTTTCCAGAAGTGCCGGACCTTCACTTGACGATAAGCGCCGGTGTCACTTCTTCTGAAAAAGGTGTGTCTCTCTCTGAATTAATCAAACGCGCCGACCAAGCACTCTATCAATCTAAAGAAACCGGCCGCAATAACGTCACGGCGTATGGAAATAAAGGATAAAGAACTTCATAGAGTAGTTGCTACGGCCCTTTTGTACAAACCAGAGCTCGTTTATTTAGTAACTAAGCGTGCATTACATAAGCAAGTGATGCCGGGCAAGTGGACCATACCAGGCGGAGGTTTAGAAGTGGATGATTATATCAATATCCCGCCTAGCACTAAAGGAGCAAAGCATTGGTACGGCATATTGGAGAATACTCTCCGTCGGGAGATAAAAGAGGAAGTAAATCTTGAAATCGGCAAGCCGGAATTTTTCATAGACTATACCTTCATTCGTCCGGACGGCGTTCCTGTATTAGGTTTGAGTTACTTTGCCGAATATATTCGAGGAGAGGTTAAACTTGACGAAGATTCCACTGAATTTAAATGGATTTCGATAGATGAGGTTTCAAATTATGATTTTATCGATGGGGTAGATGAAGAGATAAGAATGGTGGATAAAATTTTGAGAAAGAGACAAATTGTTTAATGTATTAAATACACGCGGCCGCAAGTATTTGGTATAATGTTAAGATATGGCTAGAACAGGGCGAGTGCAGAAAAAGATTTTACTTTTATTACTTGCTGGATTAAGTATCAGTATGACCCGTTCTGCAAAGCAACATTTCAGAATCATTAGACAGGCAAGCAGAGAATGGCGTGAGATAGATAAAAAGGCTTTAGAGACAGCAGTTGATTCTTTATATAAATCTAAACTCATAACACAGAAAAATAACAAGGACGGGACAGTAACTTTTGTACTCTCAAAGAATGGGAAAGACCAAGCACTTACTTACAATATGGACAACATGGTAATTCCAAAACACTCATGGGATAGAATCTGGAGAATTGTTATCTTTGACATACCAGAAAAGCTTAAGAGGGTTAGAGACGCTTTTCGCTACCATCTCAAGAAATTAGGATTTATTGAACTACAGCACTCCGTCTTTGTGCTCCCATACGAATGCGAAGATCATATTGAGTATATTATTGAGTTTTATAATGCTAGACGATATGTGAGATACATCGAAGCTAAACGTATAGATAACGAGTTGGATTTGAAACGCATATTCAACTTAAAATGAGAACGTACTAAATACCTGCGGCCGCAGGTATTTAGTACTTATGGGAAATAATCTGGATTGTGTTATAAATAAGCTTATCTAAGGGAGGCGTCGCATAGTGGCCTAGTGCGCGCGCTTGGAAAGCGCGTAGGGCGCAAGCCCTCGAGCGTTCGAATCGCTCCGCCTCCGCCTTGACAACTTACTACTGGTGTGACTTAGTTACTTGCAAGAGTTTTGACTTTGTTTATTTTAAGTTTAAAGTATTAATGGGGGTGTTCCCATGGCATGTACATGCAGTCCAGACGTTGAAATCCTCGTGGCCAGAAGATTAGTTGATAGCCGAGAGGTTCCGGGAGAGCTGATACAAGAGAAGTTTTTTCTATGCTTGGGGTGCGGCTCGACCGAGACGCCCAGTGCCAATCGGGTCCCACTGGGAGTGTTGCGTGAGAGGTTCGAGGATGCAAAGCTTCGCATGCAAACTCGGAGCATTTGATGAATGAGTCGTCCAAAAGCGACCCCGACGAGCATGGCTCGTCGGTGAGGGCCCCGCGTTTCGCCGGGCCTTTTCTAACAAATTATGAAAGAATTTTTCAAAAAATTTTGGATCAATAACCCGAAGGTCAGAAAAATTGCCGGCGTCACTTTAATTGTTATCGGCCTACTCTCTGTCATCACTCCATTTACACCGGTAGGCTTCCTCTTCTTAATAGGTTTAGAAATTTTGGGATTAAGAACTTTATTCTGGGAAAAAGTTAAAAGTAGATTTAAAAATAAGAAAACATCTAAAATTGACTAACTAGTAAAATTTAGATAATCTCTTATCAGATTTCAGAACAGATTGGGGTGTCGCATGTATCCAAAAGGTCTCTTGATTGGTCTCGGTCAGGTATCAAATCTCCTTCTGGCAATCTACACCATTTTCGAAAGCGTATTAACGATACTGGAGGGAGAATGGTACAGCGGTCTCGTTCTGCCAGTTCTTTTTGTCTCACTTTTCCTGTTTTATGGCGAGCTCATGACAGGATTGTCGAGACTGCTCGGATGGGGACTGTATGCGGCACAAGGTTGGTCGATTGCCATTCGGCTGATGTGGCTCAAGATCGCCGGCCTACTGTACTGGATTAGTCGCGACTCCAGTTTCGAGGTTGCGGAGAGTCTACGTCCGCAACTACTGTGGGTGGCCATTTTCCTGGTAGCCATCAACGCTCCACTTCTGATATACGAGTGGGACAGGTTAGGTAAGATCTTTCACAAGATAAGAAGGGCCATTACTACCTGACTCAGACACCAACAGCCCCGTTCCGACCTAGGTCGGAGCGGGGCTCATCGTTTTAAATGGGTAAATTAGAATCTAGCGAGTGACGGAAATAGTTTGACCTAGTTCGGCACCTGGAGCAGCAACCGTAATTCTTCCAGTGGTTGCATCTCTAGAGATCGTATATCCACTATTGTAAGTAGTGCAGGTAGTTTCGCTTGGAGCGCAGGCTACGCCAGTTGTTGGGTCAAATGGTAAAGACGGAAGATATGTTTGAACCAAGCAAGAGCGAGAATCTGTTATTAAAGCACCTATACCATCTTGAATCGTTCGAACAGCTGCATCAACCGGACCACAACCAGTCAGCACTCCTTTATTATCAGCAACATTTTGGCCGACTGCATTCAAGATCGCAGTAATATTAGAAGTTCGCTGTGTATTACGAGCTTGTGCAAACTGCCTAGCTGGGTTAATTGCTATGAGCACAATGGTGGCCAAGATGGCAATAATGCCGATAACCACCAGGATTTCGATGAGGGTAAACCCGCCTTGCTTCGCAATTCGGGCAGGCCCCTTATTTTCTTTCATATTTTTCATTATTTTAAGCCTTTTATTAAACCTATTTAACCGTACTGGTATACCACAGCCCCCAACCTAACGCAAGCCCTTAGAAAGAGGGGATTTCCTCCCACGAGACTATGGATAGATCAGGGTATGGATTAACGACGACTCTTAGGTTAGTGACTGACCCCTGATACACTCCTCTTGTCTCTATAGTGTTACTAGTAATCGGCCTAATTTGGCACGAATCAGATCCTATCGGGACAGCTGGTTCGTTCCCAGAGTATAAAGGATCATTGGCCAGTTTCAATCTAGCCACATCCACACAAGCTTCAGCCAATGCAGCGCCGCGTTCTTTGTATTCAGAGTCAAGCAAAATACTTCGGGTGAAAAAACTAGTTTGATTGAGAGTGGTAGTAACGATGATGAGAATAAAAGATAAAATTATTGCCGTAATGAGCGCAACAAAACCTGATTCCTTTTTACCTTTTAGAATCATTTGCGCAAGTATTTAGTTACCTCAAAATGTTTTCCATCTATAGTTGTACTTGCAGTGATGCCATCTGGAGAGATTGGGATGAATTCAAGAGCTGTCACTTTAACCCTCTCTCCAGTTAACTCTATAGGAGAACCTGGGCCAATTGTCATTCTTGCTCGTTCAGAATCTAGATCAAATTTTATTTCTGTACCACCTCTCATTATCTTCATATTTCCGGCATCGACACTATCAGCTCCTGTCATGGCCCAATCAATTTTCCTCATAAGAAACTCTGCTTCCGCGATGGTTCCCACTTCCGCCTTTCCTCTAGCTGATGAGTCAATGATGTAATAAGCAGAACTAACGCCCGCTCCTATAATAAAAGCCAGAAGTGCAATATAAATCAAAGTTTCGATAAGAGTAAAACCTCTCATGGACTATAGAGAATTTGGAAATTGGGTGTGGCCTGTCCTGTGGTGTAGATAAAATCTGGTTCGTACTCAACTCCTTGCTCAACGATATTACCAAAATTATACTCTTTGATTAAAGTGATGTTGGCTGGATTTGAAATATTCCATACCTGAAATTCCTTGGTTGTTTTTGGTGTAGCTAGAAAACTAAGGTTCCCAACAGCCAAAATATCGAGTACTCCAGTATCAATATCTTTTGAACCAAGCTCTATCATGCCGACATTAGGATTACTCGTATTGTATATATACAAATCGGGCCCACTTGGAGTAGATTGTCTCCCAAAATAAAGCTTGTTACCAATAATGTACATACTTTCTCCATCCTGACTTCCTGGTAGATCCTGTCTTGCTCCAGCAACTTCCACTATAGTTCCATTATTTGCTGGATCTGTCACATCGTAGACCAAGACTTCTCCATTGTTGAGTGTAGAAGCTGCATAGGCAAATCTAATTGTAATACCAGATATTATCTGATCTCTAACTACAAGACTGTTTAAGGTAGTATTAATATCAGTACCCCCACCAAGCTCAATAGGGTTTGATCGATCTGAAATATTAAATATATGGAATTCTCGTCCAGATGTCTCTCTAGTTACTATATATAAACGATCTTTGTATACAAAGATACGGTAACCTTCAGGGAAAGAGCCTCCTGAGCTTACATTATTTAGTTGCCTGGTCGTTACTAATGTAGGGTTAAATATATCTGTAACATCAACAACCATTAATTGACGCGTACTTGATGCAACAGCTAGATATGCATAATTTTTATTAATACCACCATCTATAAAAGAAATTACATCAATGGCAGCAATTTCATATTCTGTAGTAAAGCCATTTGTAAAACCCATAAAAAATCCACCATTTTGCCCCAATGTTGCTCCGCTGGTATCAGCAATGAATAGAAATGGATCTGTATCTACACCTACGTAAACAATTCTATTTAAAACATCGATCGCCGTTGGTTTACCAGGACTGAATGTGTCTGATGCAAAACGTTGTGGGTTATCCCAATTAGATTCAGGTGGCTCAGTAGTGCAATCACCCCCCATTGCGAGAGCGGTAGCAATATCAGTAAAGTCACTAACCAGTTCTATTATTTGTGTTCTAAGTGGACTTACCAACCATGTAATAGTGCTATTAGCTTCTTTGCGGCATGGAGTGAGGTCGAGGACGTCAAGTTTAAGAGAATAAATACTTGAAGTGGCAGATGGAAGGGAATTGATTGATAGAAAATCAACTGTCGAAGATGCCCTGGCTCTTTCAAGAATAGCTTTTGCTTTATAAAGCGCCTCGCTGTTGGTGTCATTATCGACTTGTAAACTCTGGTTGCCGAAGACAAGCATTATTGCAGCCGAAATGCCAAGAGTCAGAATAGCGATGGCGATAAGAACCTCGAGGATGCTAGAGCCTTTATTCATATACTAGTAGTTTATGCCTCCTTGGCCGTTTATTGTGGTTGTGGAGATTTTGTTTCCTTCAGTGATAACTATCTCACAACTATCGGCATTGCCTGTAAGTTGATCGAAGACAACTTGATGGCTTGGACATGTATCCGAATAAACTACCGTCTTACTTTTCTCAACTTTGTAATCATAGGAAGTACCAAGTGTCTCACGAAATAATATCAGGTCATCGGGGTCATCAAATTTTACTCCATACTTTTGTTCATTTATATTATTCATAGCTGAACTGCGAGCTTTTTGTAAAAGAGCCGCAACTTTATCCAAGTCTGATCTAAAAATATAACGTTTGTAGGTATCGACACCAACGATAACTCCCATTATCCCAAGAAAACTGATTATAGCCACTACGATTAGTATCTCAATCAACGTAAATCCGGCTTTATCTAGGACTAAGATGTTGCGTAACTTCATATATGGGAGTAATAATGGACACAGCGATAAAGCCGACCATAAGGCCGACACCGACCATAAGCACTGGCTCGATGATAGACGAAAGGCGTTTGGTCTGCTCATCGAGCTCGCTCTCATGTATTTCTCCCAAGTAAATGAGAGTATCACTCAAAGAGCCCGTCGTCTCTCCCACAGCGATCATATTGCAGAGCATGCTGGGGAAAAGCTTCGGGTGCTTGTGGAAATAGGAAGAGATTCTCCCACCCTTCGTTATAGAGTGGCGAAGTCTCTCAAGTCGATCACGATAAACCAGATTAGTGGTAGTCTCGGCTGTCACTTCTATAGCCTCTAGGACACGAAGCTGGCTTTTAAACAACGTGCCCGAGATGCGACAGATATTGGTCAAGTAATAGTGCTTAAGCATAGGACCGAGAATGGGTAATCTTAGAGAAACATTATGCATGGCGTATCTGAAGGATTTATTCATACGCATCAGTATGACAAAAATAGTTATGAGCACTACGAGGCCGAGGATTATATAGAGCCAGTAATTCGTCAGAACGAAACTTAAATAAAGGAGCGCTCTGGTGGTAAAGGGTAGGGGAACATTTAAACTTTGAAAGATCGGCATCAGTTTAGGGAAGAGGAAGACTGTCATGAGAGCGCTGATACCTAACGCAGCGATGATGATAACGATAGGATAGACGAGGGCGCCGACCACCTTCTGGCGCAACTGTCTCTTTTTCTCTAACTCGTCCGATAGATATTTGAGATTGGTATAAAGGGTACCGGAAGTTTCTCCCACTCGGATAATATTGATAGTGAATTCGCCAAAAACTTTTGGGAAACGCCCGAGACTTTTGTAAAGAAACTGCCCGTTGGAGATATCGTGACGTATTTGGGCAAACATACTCTTATTGGCAAACGAAGACGACTGTTCTTCAAGCATTAACACAGCTTCGAATAGTGGCACACCCGCTTTGACCAGAAGAGAGAGTCTTTTTACAAAGACCGCCTGCTCTTTGAGCGAGAGCCTCGGGCGCAGGAGAGTAAATTTTGTTTTCTTCTTTTTAATTTTAGTGAGCATAGTCGAACTATTCATGGATAACCCTCAAGACCTCTTCTAGTGTGGTGATGCCTTCTACCGCTTTGTGAAATCCGTCTTCAACCATGGTGGTCATACCTCTCTCTATCGCCATCTTTTTTATATTAGAGGCGGAACATTTCTCAAGCATGGCCTCGCGGATGGCATCGTCGATAACCATTACTTCATAAATACCAATTCTACCCCGATAACCGCTTCCTAAACATTCATCACATCCTTGCCCTCTGTGCATAGTCTCCGGAATATTGGCCGCGGCGAAATTTCCTAATTCAGCAATACTCTTCTTCTCGCTTTCTGTCAGTTTGTGAGACTTCTTGCAATGCTCGCAGATCTTTCTCACCAATCTCTGCCCAATAACAATATTGACAGTGGTGGTTATAAGATAAGGTTCGAGACCTAGATCAAGTAAACGGGGAAGGGTAGTGGCCGCATCATTGGTGTGGAGAGTTGAGAGCATGAGGTGGCCCGTCAGAGCCGTATTGACTGCTAAGTTGGCAGTATCAGGGTCACGAATCTCACCGACCATGATGATGTCTGGGTCTTGTCTCAAGACAGAGCGCAAGCCGTTGGCGAAAGTGAGACCGGTCATAGGGTTCGCCTGGATTTGATTGATACCTTCTATGGCGTACTCGATGGGGTCTTCAATAGTAATGACAGAAACTTCTCTGGTATTTAAAGTCTTAAGGATAGTATAAAGCGTCGTAGTTTTACCGGAACCAGTCGGGCCGGTGGCGAGAATCATACCGTAAGGTTTGCGAGCAGCGGCTTCAACTTTCTTCCTATCACTATCGTTCAAGCCAAGAATTCCTAGAGAAAGTTTCTCTGAACGCTCGGACAGAAGGCGGAGCACAACATTTTCTCCATAATAGACAGGCGCAATGGAGACACGGATATCTATCGGTTCCTTATCTTCGAAAATAACTCGGAAGCGCCCGTCTTGGGGAGTCTGATGTTCATCGGTTCTTAACCCTGCAAGAACTTTTATCCTGCTGACAATTTCTGATTGAATTTCTTTGGGAAATGAGTGCGCATCTTGCAAAACGCCGTCAATACGCATCCGTATTTGGAGATCTCTCTCGCACGGGTCTATGTGAATATCCGAAGCGCGCATGGCTTGCGCTTCCTCGATCAGGGCATCCACCAGACCGATAATGGAGATATTGCCGCTTTCTTTCAGCTCATTTCTGACCTTACTTTCTTTCACCATAAAATTATCACCGCACTATACCACTATTTTTGTGTATAATCTATTCTTACATGGGTATCGTTGTTATCACTATTCCCGGAGAAGCCAGACGCGTCTTTGCAAACTCTCTTCACAAACAAACTGGAGGAAAAGTGGATTTAGTAGTCATTCAAAAAAAGAGATTCGATCACAATTCTCTTATCAACCGTCTCAAGCGTTTGTACAAAGCAGTCGGTCTCAAAGCTCTCCCAGCAGAAATTTGGCACGCTATTTTATTGAGAATAAATGGTGAGAGAAAAGTGCTGGAATATTTCAGAGAACGGAGCGGGGATATTGCCATTGATTCAATAGACGAATATGTGCCAAAGACTTTAGAAGTTGAATCGGTAAATAGCGACGGGGTTTTTGAAGTTTTGAAAAAAATCTCGCCGAGTCTCTTGGTAATTTGGGGTAGCACTATTATAAAACCGCACATTATAGGCACGGCGAAGTGTGCCATCAACCTCCACATGGGGCTTTGTCCATATTATCGAGACGCTATTGCCAACCAGAATGCAGTAATGCGAAGAGATTTAGATAAAATAGGCGCCACTATCCACTATGCGGAAGAAAAAGTGGATGCAGGGGATATCTTGGAGATCATCACTGCCGATACGACAAAATCTCCTCGAGAAATGTTTCGAGACCTCAACGACAAAGCGGAAAAACGTTTCTTGGATGTGGCTTATAGACTTTTTAAAGGTGAGACTCTTCAAAGCAGGCCTCAAGATATAACAAAAGGTAAAAATCTTCTTTTAAAAAACTGGACCCCTAGGGTACGGTACAGCCTCGCCAAACAAATTTTAGAATGGGAGAGAATAGGTTCGTTAAGTTGACAAAAAATTTAATATAGACTATAGTGGGGAAGCGTGTAAGGCCCGCCTGAATGATCTTCAGATCGGGCAGGTCTCGTTGAGTTTCGATGAGATGAGTCCAGCGCTTACATGAATTATTAAAAGGCTGGAAGTTAAGTAAAAGTTAAATGGCAACAAAGCTATACGTCGGTGGGATTCCTTATTCCACGACAGAGGCCGCCCTTAGCGACTTGTTCGCAAAGGCTGGCGCTGTATCGTCTTCGTCAATTATTATTGATCGCATGACCGGCAGAAGCAAAGGTTTCGGTTTCGTCGAGATGGCAAATGATGACGAAGCTCAAGCGGCTATCAACATGTACAATGGTCAAGACTTCGAAGGAAGAAAATTGACTGTCAATGTTGCTCGCCCGTTAGAGCCTCGCGCTCCTCGCGACCGCCGACCGATGTAATGAGACAAAAAAGCCCTTCGGGGCTTTTTTGTTTACCTTGAACTAGTTGAAAGGTTATACTAGTGAGAATGAGGAACTTATTTTTCTTAGTTTTGGGGCTCGTAATTATTTTTGGATCTATTTTTTTGGTATTTAGGAAAGATTTGATTAATGAAAATCAAGTCAAGGTCATTAAAGTAGGGGAAGTCAGTATTCAAGTTGAGGTTGTAAACACTTTAGAGACACGAGCAAGAGGTTTATCTGGGAGAAAGAGTCTTGCGGAAAATATGGGTATGCTTTTCGTATTTGATCAAAGTGGGAAATATGGATTTTGGATGAAAGACATGAATTTCGCCATTGACATTGTCTGGATTGATGAGGGCTTGCAGGTGATTGGTATCACCAAAGAGGTGACTCCGGAGACTTTTCCAGAGGTTTTTTATCCACCTGGACCGGTAAGATACGTTTTGGAGCTACCTAGTGGGAAATCTCGTGATTTTGGCATTGACATTGATCAAGTTGTATTTCTTGGCACACAATCCACACAGTCAGAATGAAAAAATTTCTGTAAAATGATGTTTATGTTTCAACCACCTCTCATATCACTGCGCATCACTCATCGAGACGGCACTAAAGAACCCTTTAATGCAGATAAGATTAACAGATCTATTGAACGCGCATCAGTGGGACTCTTTGATCCGATATCAAAAGTCATTCAAGTGGCCACCGAAACACGCCTGACACTCTATGACGGCATCACCACCAAGGAAATGGACCATGCCACCATTAATGCTGCCATCCAAAATGTTAAAGATGACCCAGAGTACGACAAAATTGCCACTAGACTCTTATTGAAAACTGTTTACAAAGAGATTGTGGGAGATTATGACGACGATCCAAAGACTCTGGAGAAAAAACATCGGGAATATTTCTCAACTTACATTGAGAAAGGTATTGCTGAAGGAAGATTTGACAAACGCATGAAGGAGAAATTTAATCTCAAAGAAATTTCTAACACTCTCGACATCGGTAACGACGAACTCTTCATGTACGCGGGACTCTCTGGACTTCTAAACAGATACGCTATTAAGAATTTGAAACAAGACCCGATTGAAACACCTCAATATTTTTTCATGCGTGTAGCCATGGGACTCTCATACAACGAAGAAGATCCAACTGAATGCGCGAAAAAGTTTTATAACAAAATGTCCAAACTGGATTTCATCGCTGGCGGTTCGTGTAACCTCGGTGCCGGCACAACTAGACCTTCTCTCTCTAATTGTTTTCTCTTACAAGTAGAGGACGACATGGAACACATCGCCAAGTCGGTCTCCGATGTCATGTTGCTTTCTAAAATGTCCGGAGGCTTGGGGGTCTCAATGACAAAGTTACGCGCTTCTGGTTCTCCGCTGGTTTCTGCCGGCGGAGGAGCTTCAACCGGTCCGACTCCTTTTGCGAAAATTATGGATACCGCTATCAGAGCTATCCAGCGTGGTGGTAAGAAGAAAGGTGCGCTCTGTTTTTATATGGAAAACTGGCATTTCGACTTCCAAGAATTTATAGACTGGAAACATAACGCCGGAGATGACTACGCGCGCATGCGCACAGCCAGTACCGCGGCCTATATCTCTGACGAATTTATGAAGCGGGTCAAAACAAACGAGGAATGGTACATGTTCGACCCTAAAGAGACCCCCGATCTGGTAGAGCTCTATGGCCAAGCCTTTTCTAAACGCTATAAAGAATACATGGAGCTGGCAAAAAATGGCAAATTAAGAGTGTTTAAGAAAATACCGGCCCAAGAACTTTTCCGCAAAATGTTGGTAGCCTTGCAAACTACTTCTCATCCGTGGTTGGTGTGGAAAGATTCTATCAATCTCCGCGCTCTCAACAACAATACCGGCACGATCCATATGTCCAATCTCTGCACAGAGATTTGTCTACCCCAAGATAGAGAAAATATCGCGGTCTGTAATCTCGCTTCAGTAAACTTGGCCCAACATGTCTACAACAAAGAAGTGAATTGGCAGAAACTGGAAGAAACAGTCAGGACTGCAGTACACTTCCTTGATAACTTGGTTGACATTAATACTTTGACTCTGCCAGAAGCGCGTCGATCGGATTCAGAGAATCGCGCCGTGGGACTAGGGGTCATGGGAGTAGCAGACGTTTTTGAAAAATTGGGATTGGCTTACGATAGTGTCCATGCACACAACTTTGCCGACAGAGTGTTTGAATTTATTTCTTACATGGCCATTGATGAGAGCACCAACTTGGCCAGAACACGTGGTACTTATAAAAATTTTTCTGGGTCTGGATGGTCCCGTGGCATGGTCCCTATAGATTCTATTAAAGTGCTTGAGGCTGATCGCGGTCAGGAGTTAAATCTCGATAAGACTAGTCATCACAGAGGGCTTGATTGGGATATCTTGAGAAACAAAGTGAAGTTAGGTGTCAGAAACGCTACTCTCATGGCCGTCGCGCCGAATGCAAATATCGGATTAGTGGCTGGCACAGTACCGGGTATGGACGCACGTTTCTCACAAGTTTTTTCTCGCAATAAGATTTCTGGCAAATATCTTGATATCAATCACAACTTGGTAAAGGATTTGAAAAACATGGGCATCTGGGACGAAGTGAAAGGGCAAATTATAGAGAACCATGGAGACATCTCTGGTATTGCTATTATCCCAGAACATATACGGGAAGTATATAAAACATCATTTACTAACGACCCTAACGCGTACGTGGAAGTAGCCGCTCGAGCGCAGAAATGGTTTGATCAGGCTATTTCGAGAAATATTTATCTTGAAACACGTGACATAGATGAGACTATGAAGATCTACACTAGAGCTTGGGAAAAGGGTCTTAAATCTACTTATTATCTTCATATGAAGCCGAGACATTCTGCCGAACAATCAACAGTAAAGGTAAATAAAGCAGAAGCTATGGGCAAACGCGGTTTCGCAGTACTTGCTGGTCTTGAGAAAACATCTTCTTTTAAAAAGCCTGTCACCGAGCCAATAGAATCTGGCGAAGCTATAACTGTCACAACTCCTGAACCCATAACAGTTGAGCCTAAAAAGGATGGCCTCCACATACATATATCTGATCCTGGAGACTCTTTAATCTGCGATAGTTGCCAATAGTTCGATAAACTCACCATAAATAAAATGCTTGTAGGAAAGCCATCACCGGAAGACGTTAACCTTCACCCCATTCGCTATCAGTGGGCATATGATCTTTATAACCAAGCGGTACGCAATACTTGGTTTCCACATGAAATCGCTTTAAAAGAAGATCTCGACGATTGGGCGAAGATGACAGAAGACGAGAGGCATGCGGTCAAGTTTGTCATGGCCTTCTTCAACCCTGCTGAGCTTATTGTCAATCGCGTGCTCGCTCTCGGTGTCTATCCTTATCTTAAAAGTCCCGAGTGCCACTTGTATCTCGCCAAACAGATGTGGGAAGAAGCTAATCATTGTGTCGCCTTCGAATACGTCCTTGAAACATTTCCCTTCGATCGAGACAAGGTCTATAACATCCACCTCGATGTACCTTCAATGAAGGCGAAGGAAGCTTACGTCATGCGCTACTTCACACGCATGACTGATGAACATCTTGATATTGCGACACTGGAAGGGAAAAAAGAATTTATTCGCAACCTCGTTGCCTATAATATCGTCATGGAAGGTATTTGGTTCTACTCCGGTTTTATGGTCATGCTTTCATTCCGCCAGCGTAATCAGCTTCGCAATTTCGGCTCCATGATAGATTGGGTGCTTCGTGACGAGTCTCTTCACTTGAAGTTCGGCATGAATTTAGTTCACAACATTCTTGAAGAAAATCATGAACTCCTTACCGAAGACTTCGCCAAAGAAATCCAGAACTTGGTGATCGAAGGAGTCGACTTGGAAACAGCTTACAATAGAGACCTCTTCCCAAATGGAATCCTTGGTCTCAATGCCGAATATGTCAATCAATACGTAGAATACGTCGCTGATAGAAGACTAGAAGAACTTGGTCTGCCAAAGCACTACGGCTCTACCAACCCGGCCAAATGGATGGGCACCGCTACCGATGTCTATGAATTGGTCAATTTCTTCGAAACTCAAAACACAAGCTACGAAGTGGATGCCCGTGCACATACCCAAACTCCAACGCAACAAGATGTGCTAAAATTTAAGGATGAGTCCCGTTAAAAAAACTAGGGTCGCCATTAATGGTCTCGGACGCATCGGGCGGGCATTTTACAAGTTAGCCTCTGTAAATCCTGCACTTGAAATAGTGGCTGTTAATGACTTATCGGAAAGAGAGAATCTCGAATACCTACTACGACACGATAGTGTGTATGGAAAGTGGGATGGCAAGTTCGACGTAAAATTCTTGCAGGAAAAAGATCCTGCCAAATTGCCTTGGAAGGAATTAAACATAGATATCGTTGTTGAGTCGTCAGGAGCATTCGAAAGTTACGAGAAAGCTTCGGCTCATATTAAAGCGGGCGCAAAAAGAGTCATCATCACCGCTCCCGCAAAAGATGAAGATAGCGCCGATAAGAAAACTGTGCTGATGGGAATAAACGAAGATGAATTAAAAACTTGTATAATTACTTCAAACGGTTCCTGCACTACCAATTCAGCTTCTCCGGTAATGCAGATCTTGAGTGAGAAAATTGGCATTGAAAAAGCATTTCTAAATACAGTGCACGGCTATACTGCCACTCAATCTCTTGTGGACTCTCTGACCAAGGGAGAGGATTATCGTCGCGGTCGTGCGGCGGCCATTAACATCGTGCCTTCAACCACGGGTGCGGCTATTTCTGTCGGACGGGCAATTCATGAATTACTTGGCAAGTTTGATGGAGTAGCTATGAGAGTACCGGTTTCGACTGGCTCGCTCTCTGCCATTGTCTTCCTCTCTACTCGAGAAACTACCCCAGAAGAAATCAATACAATTCTTGAAGAAGCTGCTAAAGAGTCGCGCTGGCAGGGTATTCTTACCACCACACGAGATCAGATTGTTTCCACTGATATTATAGGAAATCCTTATGCCGCGATAGCAGACCTTACTCTCACTCATGTGACTGGCGGCAATCTCTGCGCTGTTTATTCTTGGTATGATAATGAGATGGGGTATACCTATGTACTTTTAGATCACGTTGTTAAGTTTGGCAAACAAATATGAATCCCGTACGAAATTTGTGCTGTATACTTAATTATATGAAAATTATAAGTTTATTTCGTACGGGATGAAAATTTTAGTCGGATCAGACCATGCCGGTTTCGGATTAAAAGAAAAACTAATCCCTTACCTTCAAAAGCTTGGTCACGAAGTTGAAGATAAGGGGGCATACGAGTACAACGAGGAAGACGATTATCCTGACTTTATCATTCCCGTAGCCCGTGAGATTTCCAAACATCCAAATGAGATGAGAGGAATTATTTTAGGCGGTTCCGGCCAAGGTGAGGGTATGGCGGCCAATAAGTTTAGCGATGTGCGTGCCACCGTTTACTATGGCCAAGGACAGTGTGTAGTCGAGGAAGAACAAGAATCTATAATAAAAATCTCTAGAGCCGACAACAATGCCAACATTCTCTCTCTGGGCGCAAGATTTATCACGGAAGAAGAAATGAAAGAGGCGGTCAAAGAGTGGTTAGACACCCCATTTAAGGGTACGGAGAAATATCAAAGACGCATTACTAAAATGGCCCGCATTCATGAGTGAGATCATTCCGGCAATACTAGCTACTGACATTCCCGACTTAGAATCCAAGCTCGCCGAGATACCGAGCAAGGTAAAGTTTGTGCACATCGACGTGCTCGAGGAAGATTACTGGACAGATATTGGTATCGGCTTTGAGGCACATTTGATGGTTAAAAAGCCGGCAGAAATAATTGACAGATGGATCACAAGAGGAGCAAAAAGAATAATAGTTCATAAGCTTGGAGACCTAGCTTCTAGACCAGTCGAAATCGGACTCGGGGTTGAGTTTCATACTCCGCTGGAAGAGGTTTACCCATTTTTGCCCCAAGTTGATTTCGTGCACCTTATGTCTATAGATGCTCTTGGTACCCAGGGTGATGATTTTGAGCCGGGAATTTTTGGTAGAATAAGGCAGGTACGAGAAAAGTTTCCTAAGATGAAGATAGGCGTGGATGGGGGAGTCAGTAAAGAAAATTATCGAAGACTAATTGAGGCGGGAGCAGACAGACTTATAGTGGGGTCACATTTCAAAGACTTATGGAACTTACTGAAGAAAAAATAAATGAATTAGAGAAGAAGGCAAACGATATCCGTATTTTGCTAATTGAGGCGCTTATTGAAGCTGGTTCTGGACATACTGCAGGGCCTTTGGATATGGCCGACATTTTTACTGTCCTTTTCTTCCATACTCTTAAACATAATCAAAAAAAACCCGACTGGCCCGAGCGAGACAGGTTGGTACTTTCCAACGGTCACATCTGCCCGGTACTCTATTCGACTATGGCTCACGCTGGCTACTTCCCGGTTAAAGAACTTCAGACTTTGCGTAAATTCGGCTCGCGCCTGCAAGGACACCCTCATCGAGATTTTTTACCCATGCTCGAGACAAGCTCTGGGCCCCTTGGTTCCGGACTCTCTCAAGCAGTCGGTATGGCGCTCGCTGATAAAATCGATCACGGCTTGACTAGCGCAAGACGTATTTACGCGCTCCTCTCCGACGGGGAACAAGAATGCGGACAGACTTGGGAAGCGGCCATGCTTGCCGGTAAAGAGAAACTCCACAATCTCACCGCCTTAATTGATCGAAACAATATTCAGATAGATGGCTACACCGAGGATGTCATGCCGCTTGAGTCGCTTTCCGACAAATGGCGGGCGTGGAATTGGCACGTTATTGAAATAGATGGTCACAATATAGAAGAAATTATAGACGCATTCGATATGGCTAAAACAATCTTTGGCAAACCGACTGTGATTATTGCCTACACTATTGCTGGTAAAGGGGTGCCTGAATTCGAGCGTGATTACCGCTGGCACGGTAAACCGCCAAACAAAGAGGAGGGCGAGATGGCGATAAAAGAACTCCGTACTCTCGGTGGCAAGATAAAAAGCGAACACGAATAATATGTTAAATCCGGAATTAAAACTTAATACAAAGATGTTCGACGACAAAATTGAACAAGTTCCTATTCGTCAAGGATTCGGAGAAGGACTCTTGGAAGCAGGGGAGAAGAATCTCCAAGTAGTCGGACTTTGCGCCGATTTGACTGAATCTACCAAGATGAATTTATTTGCAGATAAATTTCCAAACCGCTTTATCCAAATCGGAGTGGCCGAACAAAATTTAGCTTCCGTGGCGTCAGGACTTGCGGCCATGGGCAAAATCCCATTTATCAGTTCTTATGCCATGTTTAGCCCGGGGAGAAACTGGGAACAGATTCGCACTACTATTTGCTATAACAACAGGCCAGTTAAGATTGCCGGTTCTCACGCTGGAATATCGGTCGGGCCAGACGGCGGCACACATCAAGCTATAGAAGATATAGCCATCACCAGAGTCTTGCCTAGGATGATTGTCCTTTCTCCATGCGATTCTATTGAGGCAAAGAAGACAACCCTTGCGAGCGTAGATACCGGCACGCCCGTTTATATACGCCTCGCTAGAGAGAAAACTCCAGTCATGACTACAGTCGATACTCCGTTTGAAATAGGGAAGGCTCAAATAGTGTGGGTGTGTGAAAAACCTGAAGTTGGAATTATAGCCACAGGTGCGCTTCTGTACAAAGCGCTCCTAGTAGCCAAGGAATTGGAAGGAAAGGTCGAAGTAATGAATCTCTCTACTATCAAGCCTTTGGATGAAAAAGCAATAGTAACACTTGCTAAAAAGACTGGGAGGATTATCACAGTGGAAGAACATCAGAAAATGGGCGGTATGGGCTCCGCCGTGGCGGAGTGTTTGGCAAAAAATTTTCCAGTACCTATGGAATTTATAGGTGTAGATGACCAATTCGGCCAATCCGGCACCCCAGACGAACTAATAGAACACTACGGCCTAGGCACTAAAGGTATTACTGAAGCTGTTAAGCGAGTTTTGAAGCGGGAATAGGAGACTTTTTTAAATACTCTTCGATTTGGGGACGGGTGAGGAGGCCTTTCTGGGCGCCGACTTGTTGAACGACTGACATCGAGTTAACCATACCCCACGAAAGAGCGGTGGCAAGATCTTCGCCTAACGCTAGAGCTGATACTACTGTGGATTCAAAGGCATCCCCAGCACCCGTACGCTCAATAGCCGGCTTTGGATCAGCAGGTTGGAACCAATAATCTTTGCCATCGAAGATATAAGCCCCTTTCGGTCCATCAGTTATCACTACTATCTCTGGACCCAGAGCTTGCATCCGCTTCAATAACTCCTTTGTGCCTAAGGTATTGAGACCCAAAATTTTCTCCGCTTCACCGACATTACAAAAAAATATTTTAGTTCTCTCATAAATATCTTTTAATTTCTCTTTACCCAAACTGATTTGGAAAGTGCCCGGTTGGAAAGCGAGTGATACACCCAGATGACCTTTTAGATATTTGATAATTTGCTCGTGATACTCGAGAGTATCTCCTCCTAAAGATGAGAGATAGAACCACTTAGGTTCACCCACATTCGGGAAGGCCCGATCATACTCTTGATGCTTGACCAAAATAGTGCGGTCGTTATCATACCAAAGCACGTAGTGATAATTGGTCTCCTTGCCTTTATGAACGGAGACAAAATCTGTGCCTACATTTTCTTTCTTTAAAGTGTCGAGGCACTCTTGGCCATTTTGATCATCACCTATATTAGTCACGAGGGCACTTTTGAGACCGAGTCGAGAGGCAGAGACGGCCGCATTAGAGCTATTACCAACAGCCCTTACCACTTCTACTGATTCATAGGGGATCTTCTCACCGAAAGCCATACTGATAGTGCAGTGTTCGCGATCTATATCGCAGTGGACACTAGCATCCTTTAGCTTAATAAACGCATCGGTAACAATATCGCCAATCGCTACAAAGTCATACATCCCGTTAGAAGTCTCGCTCGTGCTTTCAGCACGAGTCCTTTGGACCTTGGCGAGGCTACTTCTAACGGGATACATTGTGCTAAAATTGTAACATGAATCCCGTACGAAATAAACGTTATATTTTTTACGGAGATTATATTATTCATAAATTTCGTACGGGATGAAATCTCTG